>Ga0172379_10000322_pt1 | contig 125188 bp, 121 predicted proteins | sample GrowelOW334metaG_FD_119756 | JGI IMG/M metagenome (GOLD analysis project Ga0172379, IMG submission 119756) | Groundwater microbial communities from an aquifer near a municipal landfill in Southern Ontario, Canada - Groundwater well OW334 metaG | ecosystem: Environmental > Aquatic > Deep... | reverse complement strand
CGCAGGGACGGCACTGGGCTGGGATCGGCGCTCATGTCGCTCCTTTCGTTTGAAGGGTTTGCTGCGTTCGAGGTTCCAACGGCTCACGCCCTTATTATGGCGCAGGTGTCAAGTTGCGCCCGATTGGTGGTGTCTTTATCTGGCCACCTCAACGAGGTGCTATAATCAGCCCGGCTTTAGCCGGTTCCTTTGGCCTACGCCGGGTATCCATCCCAAAACAAATTCAACTCCAACGCCTCGCAACCCTGGGCTGATGGATGTGAATCCCGTTGGGATTCACCTCACGCCATGCCTGGTCTGCGCCGGAGGTTGTCTCGACTGCGGGTTACTTGACCTTCACCGCTGCCGGATGCTGGCTGTTCTGGTGCAGGATCAGCGTGGTAACTTCACCTTTGGCGTTCTTCACGAAGGTCAGTTGCGCTATCCGTCGCTGTGAGGATTGTGGTCGTCCTTCGACTTGGAGTTGGCCGGCATTCGCGGCAGGGCGGAGGTGTGTGTGGCGAGGTTGAGCAGGGTGATCTCATTGGCCGCCGCGCGAGGGCAGGGGATGAAACCGAGAAACACCCTGAAACTCGCATTGACCCCGCCCGCCGACCGTGCCAATATAGGCACATCATGGGAGTCCGCGATGTGAAACGACTCTCGATTCTCAATGTGGCGTTGCCTTCGCGGTGTCTTCCAGAGAACTGATCGGCCATGAAACTGACCTTCTACTGCTATAGTTGCAGCCAGAAACTGAATATCGGTTACTCGCAGGTCGGCACGGTCGTGCGATGTCCGACCTGCGACACGGCCCAGCCTGTCGCCATTCCGCTCGCGCGGCGGTATCATAGCCTGCGGGTGGCCGCCGTGACCCTCCAAGTGCTGGGGGTCGTGCTGGGGCTGGTTCTCTCGGCCGTGGTGTTCATCTTGATGGCCCGATATCAGCTCTGGAGCGCGCAGCAATTCGTCAAGGGATCGCTGGTGATGGTCGTGGGGCTTTCTGCGGCGTTTGCCACGGGGATTATGACTTATGCGGCAGGCGAGGTGCTCCGCTTGCTCGTGGATATTGAGGAAAACGCCCGTTCCGCCCGCTTCCATTTGGAACTGACGCGCGCCGAGCAACGGTCCGCGGCTGCGACGGTCCCAGCAGCGCCGCAACAACAAACCCAGTGACCGATTCGAAATCGCCGGTTGGCGGCGAGTGTTCGATAAGAATTTGCGTTCGTGTAACGCTTCGCAGCGTGCTCGCGAACCCAACGCCTGAGAGTGCCGAAAGCAGGTTGGCATTCTACTTTCGACCTGCGCAAGCATTTCTGGGCAAGACGACCTGATGACAAAGCTCTGGCTAATTTTGATAACGAGCCTTTGTGCGACGCTGCCATTGCTCGCGCAAGCGCCGGCCGCACGAGCGGCGCCGCCCGCCGTGGCAAGGCCTCCGGCCGCGCAGGCCGAAGGGCAGCCAAGCGCGCCATCGCTCAAACAGGACATCAAGAATGTCCTGCGCGTTGTAAAGTCCACGTTGGTTGAAGGCTGGCAGCAAGTCGCTCAAGGCATGGATGGCTTTCTGCAGCCGCCGCCCGCCCCAGCCGTCGTTGAACCGTTGCCCGCACTGCCTCCTGCGCCAACAGCTCCTGCACCGGTCCAGACGCCGCCTGCGCCTGTTCAGGTCGCGCGGGCAACACCGCCGGCGCAGCAGCCTCAGGCCGCGCCCGCGCCCGCGCCGGCTCAACCTGTGCCCGCCGTGGTTCAGCCGCGTGCGCCTGCGGTGCCGGCTCCACCCGTTCAAACGCCGCCGGCACAACCTGCGCCGACGCCTGCGGCTGCGCCCGTTGCACTAGCGCTAGTGACTCAGAAGCCTCCGCCGGCGTTAACACCGCCAACTGCGCCACCGCCGGCTCAACCCGTGCCTCAACCTCAAGCCAAGCCCCCAACGCCCGACCCTGAGGCAGCGGCTGCCGCCCCGGTTTTGATTCATTCGATCAAGACGGGCACTGGCGCGGTCAGGTTCCTGTGGGTCCGGTCCGTGTTACCGAGGCCGCAGCCGCTGTCAGAACTCGCAACAATGAGGCCGCCCCTCAAGCTTGAAGTCCAGCGTATCACAAAGAAGAAAGACGCGGCCGACGCCACACCCATCCCATGGTTGTCGCCGGGATATAGCCGCTATCGTCAGGAGGCCTCACTCCGCATCACGGTGCAAAGTCTTATACCCCGGCCCTTAACCAACATCGTGGTTCGTTGGGCAGTCGGCAAAGTTTCCGTCGGTCGCAATCCTATGGACAAGGGAGTTTTCTTTGGGGCGCAGGAGACGCTCGCGTTGAAGGCGATGGAAGAGAAGGTCATCGAAACGCCCCCGGTCGTAGTCGGCGGTTCGATCTCCACCCTGGTCGGCCGCACATCGGGCGAGATGATCCGGGGTTACGGCGTTCAGGTCATGGTCGGCACCAATCTCGTCGCCGAAGAACTCAGCCCGTCATCCATCAAGATCCCGTTCAAGAACCTCCAGCCCGTGCCCAAGCAGTAGTCGTGAAGCGTAAAACGCCCGGTCTTCCCGTCGGGCTTGCACGCACAACGCGGGTTACTTAACCTTCACCGCCGCTGGATGCTGGCCGTTCTGGTGCAGGATCAGCGCGGTGACTTCGCCTTTGGCGTTCTTCACGAAGGTCAGTTGCGCGTCCACGGCCTTGTAGAAGAACTCCGTGTCCGATTCGGGGAAAATCTCCAAGCTGGTTTGGCCGGTCAGTTGCGCCATCAGGCGGTCGCCGTCGCGACGGATGGTGAAGAAAACATTGGGGGCGAGTTCGTAACGGCCCGCGTAGGCGTCGTAGAGCTTGTAATCAATCTTCGCGACCTTGTGCTCCTTGGCCGGTTTGAAGTCGGCGAGTTTGTATTGGCTCTCCAACAGGTGCAGCGCGATGTCGTCAATCGAGTTGGCGGAGTTGGACAGGATGACGACGCCGCGGCGCTTGTTCGGGTCGAAGCCGATGAAAGAGTGGTAGCCGCCGGTCTGGCCGTTGTGCCAGATGATGTCGCTGCCGAACTTGTGAGCCACATGCCAGCCCAGCGCAATGTCGAGGTCCGGCGCGGCCCCGCGGAACCGGATGGCGTGCGATTTCCGCAGCGTCGGCGTCAGGCTGGATTTGGTTAGGCCGAGATTGGCGGAGAGGAATCTGAGCAGGTCGTTGATGGTCGAGCGCAACGCGCCCGCGCCGGCCAGCGTGGGGAGGTCCCAGTTGGCCTGCGGTTCGAGCGTCTCGGTGTGGCCCGGCGCGAGCCGCGCCTTCAACTTCGCGTCAAGTTTGATGCGCGTGTTGTCCATCTTCAGCGGCCGGCAAATCTGCTCCACGACGAGCGCCTCGTAGCTCTTGCCCGCCTTCAACGCGAGGACATGACCGAGCAGGCCCATGCCGAGGTTGGAGTATTCATACTTCGCGCCGATGTCCCGCTTGAGCGTGCAACCGGACAGGCACGCATACAACTGCGCGACCGTGAAGTCGGCGTAGGGATTGTGCGGGTCCTTGGGCTTGAAATTGTCCGGCATTCGCGGCAGGGCGGAAGTATGCGTGGCGAGGTCGAGCAACGTGACTTCCTTGGCGCCGCGCGTGGGGATATGGACCGACTTCGGCAGATACTTCGCCACCGGGTCGTCGAGCTTCATCTTCCCGCGCTCGACCATGTCCTGGAGAAGCACGGTGGTGAAGACCTTCGTCGCCGAGCCAATCTCGAAGACAGAGTTACCGTCCACGTCACGGCCGCTGCCGCGCTCAAACCGGCCGTAACTGACCACTCTCGTGCCGCGCTCGTCCACGAGGCCGACGACCATGCCGATGCCCTTCTTGGCGACCTCGATGCGTTCGCGGAGAATGGCTTTGATCTCAGAGTCGGTAAGGCTGGTTTCGGCGGCGTGTGAGAACTGGGTTGCCGCCATGACGCAGCACAAAGTGATGCAGGTCGTGGTTTTCATTTGTCAGTTGTGGTTCGTTGGTTCAACCGATGAAGATCGGCGTGCCAACCTCGACGATGTCGAAGAGCGCCGCGATGTCGGCGTTGCGCATGCGGACGCAGCCGTGGCTGTCGGGCGTGCCGATGCGGTCCTCGTGGGCGGTGCCGTGGATGTAAATGTAGCGATCGTGGCTGTCCATGTCGCCGCCGCGGTTGAGGCCGCGCTCGCAGCCGTCGAGCCAGAGGATGCGCGCCATGATGAGGTCGCCGGTGGCCGGAGGGCGGGGGACGGAGGCAGGCGGAATGGGTTTGCGGCCTTTGAAGACGGTGTCCAGCGGCATGCCAGCGCCAATTTTCTCCGCGATGCGATGGAGACCGAGGGGGGTTTTGAAGCTGTTGAGCTGGCTGCCGACGCCGAATCGCGAGGTGGAGACGGGCCAGTCGGCCGCGAGCGCGCCGTCGCGGAACAGGCCGAGGCGTTGCTGGCCGATGCTGACGACCAGCGCCAAGGGGGGCGCGGCGTCGAGCCGGAGACAGAGTTCGTTGAAAAGCAGTTGCACGTTGTCTATGTGCGACTATACTGCGCCGCTTTCGGCAAGGAAAGCCGAAGGCAGAACTCGGAAACAAATTATTATGAGCCGCCAGTATCACGTTGCAGTCGTTGGCGCCACCGGTGCGGTGGGCGTCGAGATGATCAAAACACTGGAGAAACGCAATTTCCCGGTGGGCAAGCTGTCGTTGTTTGCCAGTTCGCGCTCCAAGGGCAAGACGCTGACGTTTCGGGGCAAGCCCGTGCCGGTGCAGGAGTTGACGCACGACTGTTTTAAGGGCGTGGAGATCGCGCTCTTTTCTGCCGGCGCAAGCCGGTCGAGGGAGTTTGCTGACGACGCGGTGAAAGCCGGCGCGGTGGTGATTGACAACTCCTCGGCGTTCCGGATGGACCCGAACGCGCCGCTCGTGGTTCCGGAGATCAACCCGGAGGACATCAAGCTCCACAAAGGCATCATCGCCAATCCGAATTGCTCGACGATCATCATGCTGATGCCGCTGTGGCCGTTGCATCGCGTTGCGACACTCCGCCGTGTCATTGTCTCGACCTACCAGGCTGCGAGCGGCGCAGGCGCTCAAGCGATGGCGGAACTGGAGGACCAGACCCGCGACGTGCTCGCCGGCAAGCCGGCCGTGCCGAAGATTATGCCGCATCGCTATGCTTTCAACCTCTTCAGCCATAACACGGCGATTGCCGGGAACGGTTACAACGAGGAAGAGAACAAGATGGTGAAGGAGACGTGGAAGATTTTCCACAATGACACCATCAAGATCTGCCCCACGTGCATCCGTGTGCCGGTGCTGCGGGCGCATAGTGAGAGCATCGTGGCCGAGTTCGAAAAACCGATCACCGTCGGCGAGGCTCGCGAATTGCTGGCAAAGGCGCCCGGCTTGAAGCTGGTGGACGACCGTGAGCGGAATCTCTTTCCGATGCCGATTGAGGCGACGGAGCAATACGACTGCCTCGTGGGCCGCATCCGGCAGGATTTGAGCCGCGCCAACAGCCTCGCGCTGTTTGTCGCGGGCGACCAGTTGCTCAAAGGCGCCGCGCTCAACGCCGTCCAGATCGCCGAAGTCCTGATCCGGTCGTAAGCCGGCAGCGACAGTTGCGGTCGGAATTTGCGCGTGTCCCGCTCTTGGTGGGATGCCGCGTGCGGTTGTTGACCGCTTATCGGTCTTGTGACATCATCCGCGCGTGATTGTTGGAGGGCCAAATGAGAAAACTGATGGCTGCAAGCGGGAATTGGTGGCGAGACACAAAATTATGAAACGCCTGACTTTCCTCCTGGTCCTCTTCGGCGCTGTTCTGCCCGTATTTGCGCAGATGGTGCCCCTTCAACTGGATGTCAAACCCATCAGCCGCAAGAGAGGGACCGGCAGCGGCTCCTACTACAGCAATGTTCAGACCGGTCGCGCCTTGCAGATTACCATCCAGAACACATCGCCCAAGCCGGTGACCGGTGTCACCGTGCGTTGGGGCGTCGTGAAGACGCGGTCGCGTGTTTACTCTTCGGACAGCCAGCGAAACTGGCGCGAGCGCGCGTTCGGCGCTGAAGAAAAGCTCGACCTCAAGCCGCGCGAGCAAAAGACGATTGAAACCGCCGAGGTTGGCGCTGCTCGTGAAGAGAGTCATTTTGACGGTTGGATGTATGGCGAGAAGATCATCGGTCATGGCGTGCAGGTGTTGATCAACGACAAGGTTGTTGTGGAGTCCTATGTTCCACCTTCGCCGGCCGTCAAGAAGGCGTTGGAGAAGCTTTACCCCATCGAAGAGGAGGAAGATGGAGGCAGAAAGAGGAAGAGCAAGCCGTAGCCAGGCGGTCGCTGCCGGCACAGGCTTACTTGGCCGGTTCGGGCTTCACCAATGCCCGATAACGGAACTCCAGCGTCACCGGTTCACGTGGCGGCAGGTTCATTTCCCACCGCAGCCAGCGCGCGCCTGCGGCGTCGCGTTCGGTGATGGCCGCCGGTGCCGTTTCCTCAACCACATCGGGGGCCGCGCGGAGCACCAGTGTCCGTAACGGCGCTGAAGTCTCATTGAGCAACGTGATCATTCCGACCGCCAGAATCTCGTCGAGTGGGCCGGCGCCGACAGGCGTTTGCCTTGCAGCATGGCGGCTGATCTCCCGGACGCGCCGGTTCAGGCGCAACGGCGCGGTTTCCTCCGACACAAGCATCGCCACGCCACCGGGCGCGGTTGCCGGAAATATCATCGTGCCCAACGGTGCTGGGGGCCACGCCCGGCTTGTGCGATTGCTCAGTCGCAACGCCGTATGCACCAGCGCCGGCGCGTCGAGTCGGTCCAGTATCACGACATGCGCGAGCCGCTCGCACGGCACGTCTTCGGAGAACAGGGCCGTTGTCTTGCCGCTGATCTCTGCCGCTTCCCACATCGGCTCGCCGGGCTTGAGCACGAATCGAACGGGCACGGCGCGCAGCGCCGCGAAGTCGCCCTCCAAGCGCGCCAGCAACGTCAGCCGCGCCGTCGTTGGAGCGTTCGTGGCCAGTTCATATACCGGCGACCAACGCAAGCCGGGCAGCGTGTAGGAGAGCCGCACGCTCGATGCGCCGTTGGTGCTGATGCATGTTGCCAGCAGCGCCGGTATCGGCTCGCTGGTCTCGCGCTGGGTTCGCAACGTTCCGTCAAGACGTCGCAGGACCGAGATGGCTGAGACGGCGACGGCGACGGTGCGGTTCGTTGCCTCCTCGATCAACGCCAGTTCGCCGGAGAGCTTCAGTTTGCCTTTGAAGAATTCATTCGTTCCCGACCGGACCTCGACTAACGCGCCCGTGTTCGCCGCCAGCAGGCCAGTCATGTCCGTTGCGAAAGTGCTGTGGGGCCGCGCGGCCTTGCCGAGGCGCGCGGGTCCGTCGAACAGCGTTGTCGGCGATAGTTCGATCTGCGGATCGTGTCCCGGCCCGCGCAGCGATTCCAACGGCAGGTTCAGCCAGCAAACTTCGCCTGTTGCCGCGGGTGCGGCGCTCTCGGTCTCCACGCGCGCGCCGCCGGTGGCGAAGACCGTGACGTTGACGACACGGGAGGTCAGCTCGATCTGCCCGAAGGCGGAACTGGCGGCGAGAAAAACGGCGGCGATGAAGAGCGTTCCTTGCATCGAATTGAAATGCGCTTATAATCACCGCACCGATGAGAATCCAGACTAAAACCACTCCCGCTGCCGCTCAATCCGCCGACGCCGTCGTGTTCCTTGTTCACGCCGAGCAAAAACCGTCCGCGCTCGGCGCGGCGTTTCGCGATCTCAATGCCGAGGAGTTCTCCGGCAGGCACGGTCAGCTTTGCGTCGTCCACACCCAGGGCAAGCTCGCCGCGTCGCGCGCATTGCTCGTTGGCCTCGGCCCGCGCAAGGATCTGACGTTGCCAAAACTCCGTCGCGCGGTCGTCATGGCCACGCGGCGCCTGCGTGAGATTGGCGTCCAGCGTGCCGCGTTCGATGCGGGTGATGCGGAGCGCGCCGGCGTCATTGCCGAAGCGGCAGTGGCGGCGCACTACGATTTTGACGACTTCAAGCCGTCCAAAGCGCCGTCGAAGACCAAGCTTTCGCTCGCGACCATTCATGTCAGTCCCGGCGAGGCGCGTGATGCGGCCGACTCGGTTCAGCGCGGACGCATCCTCGGCGAAACGGTGAACTGGACCAAATCCATCGCCAACCTTCCCGGCAACGTGATCTATCCGGCCGAGATGGGCCGGCGTGCGCTGGCGCTGGCGCGCGAACTTCGCGGCCGGCTGCGTTGCCGCGTCCTCGACAAGCGCGCGTTGGAACGCGGCGGTTTCGGCGGCATTCTCGCCGTCGGCTCCGGCAGCATCCGCGAGCCGCGTCTCATCGTGCTCGAATATCGCGGCGGTTCGCGCTCTCCGAAGGCGAAGCCGTTCGCGCTCGTCGGCAAGGCCATCACGTTCGACAGTGGCGGCATCTGCATCAAGCCCGGCGACAAGATGGAAGAGATGAAGTGGGACAAGTGCGGCGGCTGCGCCGTGCTCGGCATCATGCGCGCCGCGGCGTTGCTCCGGTTGCCGGTGAACCTCATCGGCGTCATCGCCGCTGCCGAGAACATGCCCAGCGCCACGAGCTATCGGCCCGGCGACATCGTCACCACGCACAGCGGCAACACCATCGAGGTCATCAACACCGACGCCGAGGGCCGTGTCGTCCTCTCCGACGCGCTTGCCTACGCGTGCGAGCAGAAGCCGGAGGCTATCGTGGACTTTGCCACGCTCACCGGCGCTTGTGTTGTGGCGCTTGGTCATAACATCGGCGGCCTGATGGGTAACGACCCCGCGCTGCGCAAGCGCATCCAGCGCGCCTCCGACGCCACGGGTGAGCGCGTTTGGGAACTGCCGCTGGACGACGAGTTCCGCGACATGGTCAAGAGCGATGCCGCCACCGTGAAGAACTCCACCGGCCGCTACGCCGGCTCGATCACCGGCGGGGCATTCCTCCAGGCGTTCGTGGAGGAGGGCGTGCCGTGGGCGCACCTCGACATCGCCGGCCCCGCGTGGGTTTCCGACGCGAAGCCGCACCATGAAAAGGGCGCGACCGCCTTCGGCGTCAGGCTGATGATCGAGCTGCTCTCGCGCAAAGCGTAAGGTCGGAAACTCTGCGGTTTATTGTCCCATCGCCAGCATTGCGGTCGGGCGCCAGACTGTTATGATGGTGCCGTGAAGTCAGAGCCTTCAGTTAGTGCAGAGTGGACGCCGGAGCAACTGGCGCAGGGGAGGCTCTGCGTGGATGCTTGGAAACGGGCGGGCACGGTCATGGAGCGGTTGCGACGTGAGGAACTGCGCCGGCTCGATCCGCAACGCGCCATCGCGTTGCTGTGTGGGCCGGCGGATTACCATGTGCCGCCGCGCGCGGCCCGGCTCACGTCCGGGTTGGTGGAGCAACAACGCTGGTTCAGGAAGGCCGCCGGTCGTGACTGAGGTCATCCGAGCCGCAGCCGAGCTTCAGGCTTTCTGTGAGTCACAGGGCTGGAAATTCTACTTCATCGGTGGCGTTGCCTTGCTGCGTTGGGGTGAGCCGCGCGAGACTATTGACGCGGACCTGACGTTGCTGACCGGCTTTGGTGGGGAGGAACAATTCATTAAGCCGCTTCTGGAGCGGTTCGAGGCACGGATTCCAGATGCCGCGACGTTCGCTCTGGCGAACCGCGTGTTGCTGCTGCGCGCCCGTTCCGGCGTCGGGTTGGATGTCGCGCTGGGCGGTTTGCCGTTTGAGGAGTCGGCGGTGGCACGCGCGAGTGGGTTTGTGTTCAGTGCCGACGTGAGCCTGCGCACTTGCTCTGCGGAGGACCTCGTTGTGATGAAGGCGTTTGCCGCCCGTGCCAAGGACTGGCTGGATGTGGAGGGAATCATCATTCGCCAGACAGGCAAGCTGGACTGGGGCTACATCCATCGGCAACTCGCTCCGCTGGCGGAAATCAAGGGGACGCCCGAAATCCTGCGTGAACTCGAACGCCGGCGGGCGGAGTTTGAGCGGTGACAAGGCTGCGTGGGTTTCCGACGCGAAGCCGCACCACGAAAAAGGCGCGACCGCCTTCGGCGTCAGGCTGATGATCGAGCTGCTCTCGCGCAAGACGTGATCTCGCCCGCTTAGTGCATCATCTCTTCCAGCGCCTTGCGGTCGGTGCCAAGCAGATGCGCCTCGCTCAATACCTTGTCCCGCTTCGCTATGTGCAGTCGCAGCGTGCCTGCTGAAAACGCGGACTGCCGGTGCAGTTGGTCGAGACTTGCCATGTAGTCGGTCATGGCCGTCTTCAAATCCCGCGTCTTTGGATGCAGCCGCATCTGTAGCCAGTTCAGCCGCTCCATCGCCGCTTTGAACGCTCCGCTCGGCACTTTCTCGAAATAATACCGCTTCGACTTCTGCGGCTCCTTGTAGTCCGTGAACAGGAACCCCAGCAACGGCCCCGCCGCCGCCCAGATCTCATCCAGCGAACCGCCCAGGCTCAGCGTTGCCGGCAACTGGTTGTTCGCCGCGCGTATCATGAACTCCGCGGACGAATGGTTCGGCGCAAGCTGCAACACCTGCTGCAACGTCTGGAGGATCCCCGCGTTGCGCAGCGCATAGGCTGTCGCGCTCGTGCTCAACGACCGTTGCACCTGTCCGAACAGTTCCATCGCTTTGGCCAGGTTCGGCGCGCGATCCACGCGCGCCACCGCCGCTGCGTCGTCCAGCGTCGCGATGGAGAGGATTTGCATGCTCCAGAGCATCGCGGGCGAGTAAAGGACGGCGAGATCGCTGAGGTTCTCCTTATTCGCTTCCGGGATGGCGATGATCCTGCACTTGTCCAGCAGCGCGCCGCGCAGCTTCTCCGCCACCGCGCCCACCTCGCGAATCTTCCCGTCCACCGTCACGTCGCCCGTCATGCCGAAGCCGGGATCAATCTGCATCCCATCCAGCAACGACAGCAGCAGCACAGAGAAGGCGCCGCCTGCCGAGCCGCCCGCTTGCTTCGTGTATTTGTTGGAGTAGCTGAAGCGGATCTTGTAACCCGCCTGCCAGACCGGATAGCGCACCTTCAGCAACCGTTCCGCCTCCTCCATGGAAATCTGCGTGTCCTTGGCGACATCGGTGACGAAGTCGCAGATCGTCTCGCGGTTGCTGCTGGTGCGCTCAGCGGTGGCGATGATGTCCTGCGCCCCGCCCACGCGCAACCCAGCCGACGTGCGAACAACGAAGAGGCCCTTTATGCTCGTTTGGTTCCGGGCCAGGGACTTCGAACCTCTTTGAAGCTCGCTGTCAGCGACGCCGGCCACCCGTGCCGGTTGTTGCTTGCCTTCATTGGAGGCTCGGTTGTCGGTCGTGGGTTTGCCAGGTTGTCGTTTTGCGCCAACAGATGGCGGAGGGAGCACAAAACGGCCCGTGGGTGTTTTCACATAGACGCAATACTGCACACCCGCATCGGGATTGCTGGCAAAGTCATTGTCGTTGTCGTTGATTCGCAGCACAACTTTGTCTGCGTCCTGACTGAGGGGGTAGGAGAATGGTTGCAGGCTCGTCTCTGGAGGAACAACAGCGAGAACATGTTGTGTGCCGCTTCGCGAAACCTCAGCGATCACCAAACGATTGCGCTCGCCACGCTCGACGTTTGGATCGTCAGGGCAGGCCGTCGCGTAATTGCCCCAAGCCTTCCACTTGCCTTCGACATACTGAAGATGGATGACCGATCTTGCTGGCAGCCGGCCAATCACATAACCCTCTTCCCTCTTGGCCGTGATCGGAACAATTTCGCCTTCGGCAATCATTTCCCTGGCCACGTTCCGGTCCGGCTGCTGGGCCGTCATCACTTCGGGATGGGTCATCAGCAGCGCGGCTGCGAAGGCGGAGAGGCTGACTCGGTTCATGATTTCCTCCGTGAGTTTGCGCGGCGGATTATACGGCATGGCATGATGGTGACAAGGTTGTTGTAGACGTCCCAGACGTGGCGGTTGTTCATGATGGTTTCGCCCGGTGAGGGCACCGGGCCTACATCGTCTGTAGCGGCGGTCTCTGACCGCCGGGTGTGTCGTCATTATTCCATTCGTCGGTCAGAGACCGACGCTACAGTTTGTTCATCTGGCCGTCGCTCCGAAGAAACTGTCGGTCCAATTGCGGAACGCGCGCATCTCGATTTGCGTTGGCGGATCGCCATCGCGTTGCGCAACGCCACGCTGCGGCCTATATCACCTGCAAGATCGCGCCCTTGAGATACTCGGTCTCCGGCACGGCGGGGAGGATGGGATGGTCGGGGGATTGGCTCAGGCGCTCCAGGAGGCGCACGTGATGGTGCGCGTCAGGGCAAGACGATGTCGGTAAGTTTGATCGGCACTTTTATCAACGCCTTCGGTGTGGCGAGCATGATTCTGAGCGTCGTGTCGGCCGGCAGTTTCGGACTGAAGTCGAACATCCATGTCTCGCCCGATGTGGTCCACATCTGCGGACGGATGGACTTGCCGCGTGCGTCGGCAAACTCAATGCTGATGACTTGTGACTTCGGGTCGGTGAGCTTCAATAGGATGCTGTTCTCGCCGCCGCGCATGAATCCCGTGAACATCTGGCCAAACGCCTGTCCCAACGCGCCCGTGTTTCCACCCTTGGAGGATTTCTCCTTGGTCTCCTTCTCTTGCTGGGCTTTCTGCGCGTCCGCTTGCTCTTTGGTGAGCGCCGTGGCCTCGACGCCGGCCGCCTTCAGTGTGGCCGATGCGATGAGTGTGCCGGTCTTGGCAAGGAACTGCTCGACGCTCACCACGGCGGCTGGATCAGCCTTGGGAACGTAAACTTGGACTTCGCCGACAAGTTCCTTTATGACGGTGGCCTTGCGCGCTGGGTTGCGTAGCCGCAACGTGCAATCAATCCGATCAGTCTTGCTGGAATAAATCCGCTGGAACTTCTGCTCGTCCCGATCGTCCTGCTCGTCCTTGATCAAACTCCGTCCCGTATCATCGGTGGCGCGTTGGATGCCGGTCTTGACTTGTGTCGCCCCGTCGAGGCTGTCGCCGGCCAGCTTCAGTTTGATTTCAAGGTTGGCGAAATGATCGCCCGTGGTCCGGTTGTCCTTGACCTCGTCTACTGTTACGCGCACGTCGCTGCTTTGCGCCAGGGCGAGACTGACCGAAGCCAGCAGGATGGAAATAAGAAAGCGATTTTTCATCTGATGAATCTTCTTTCTGTGTTGTTGTTCGTTACCGCATGCGTCCCTGTGTTCGTCTGAGAACGCGCGCAGGTTACGGCGGACAGTCGCCAAGCGTCAACCAGAGTTTGCCCCGAAAGCCACGCTGCGGCCTATATCACTTGCAGGATCGCGCCCTTGAGATACTCGGTCTCCGGCACGGCGGGGAGGATGGGATGGTCGGGGGATTGGCCCAGACGCTCCAGCAGTCGGACGGGACGGTGCGCGTCGGCGGAGGCTTCGGCGATGATCTGCTCGAACATCTCGCGCGGGACATGGTGGGAGCAGCAGAAGGTGGCGAGCATGCCGCCGGGCCGGTTGGCGTCAGGCGCGTTGAGCATGCGCAGGGCGCGGAGGTGGATCTCTTTGTAGCCGCGCGCGGCTTCGGGGACGTTGGCGCGGGTGCGGGTGAATGACGGCGGGTCGAGGATGATGAGGTCGTAAGTTTCGCCGGCCTTCTGGGCGGCGGAGAGGAGGTCGAAGGCGTTTTGCGTGCGGAACTCGATGCGGTCGGCGAGGCCGTTGGCCTGGGCGTTGGCTTGGGCGGCGGCGACGTTGTCGGCGTCAATCTCGACGGCGGTGACGCTGGCCGCGCCGGCTCGCGCGCAGAAAAGGGAGAACGCGCCCATGTAGCTGAAGGCGTCGAGGACTTTCTTGCCGGCGGCAAGGGCGGCGACGCGGGCGTAGTTGACCTGCTGGTCGAGGTAGAAGCCGGTCTTGTGGCCTTCGAGGAGGTTGAGGGAGAACTTCAGGCCACCGACCTGGACGTTGACGCGGCCGTCGGTCTTGCCGTGGAGGATGCTGCGCACGGGTTCGAGTCCCTCGTGGCGGCGGACGGGCGCGTCGTTGCGCTCGATGATGGCGGCTGGCTTGAGCAGTTCAATGAGGATCTTGACGAGTTCGGCTTTGCGGTTGTCCAAGCCGAGGGTGAGGGTCTGGAGGACGAGGTGGTCGCCGTATTTGTCAACGATGAGGCCGGGCAGGGAATCGGCTTCGCTGGCGACGACGCGGCAGCACTCGGTGGTGGGGGCGCATCGCTGGCGGTGTTCCCACGCGGCGCGGAGCCGGTAGTGGAAGAAGCCGGTGTTGATCTCGTCGTTGTGGCGCGAGATGAGCCGGACGCGAATCTGGGATTTGCCGTTGTAGAGGCCGAGGCCGAGGAAACGGCCGCGGTCATCGAGGAGCTTGACGATGGAACCGTCGGGCGGCAGGGGGGCTTCATTGGCGACTTCGCTCTCATAGACCCAGCAATGGCCGGAGAGGACACGATGGTTGGCGCCGCGATTCAATTGTATTGTAAACATGGACTTGATCCTTACTGCGTTTGGTTGAGGGCAGGTTAACCGCTGGAAGGCGCAAAGGACACAAAAGAATTGTTCCGACTGCAGCATGTCGTCCTGTTTGCCTATGAACCTGTGCGTCTGCGATGGAGTCGGTGGATCTCCGGGCGCGATGGCGTGCTCCGCGGCGAAACAAGGGTGTTTGTGCCGAGCAAGGCGCTCCAGAAACGATATTGCGTTCTCTCCCCAGCCCGAATCGCGCCCGGAGGTCGTCCTCCTTCCATTGCAGCCGCGCTCATCAAAAAGGTTGCCGATGTGGCGTCACGCGCGTAATTTCCGATGTCATGCCAACCGTGAAATGCCCCAAATGTCAGGCCGAGAACGAATACCCCGCCAATCGCGCCGGCAAGGCGCTGAGTTGCAGCAAGTGCGGGCGGGCGATTCCCGCGCAGTTGACGGTGCCGGCCACAGCGAAACCGCACGTTCGTCCCGCGGGCAAGGCTTCCGCCAAGGCGAACGCGGATGATGACGAACGCCTCTCGTTTGCCAAGGTGGCGATGAGCCGGATGAGCAAGCCGGGGGTGCCGGGACTGGGGCTGGCGATGGTGGGCCTGTCGGCTTTCGCGTTGCTCGGCGGCATCTTCTGGGTGCTTCACTCGTCCCAGATGGGGCCGGCGCCCGCCATCACGGAGAGCGCGCTGCCGGCGGCGCAGATGACGCAGATGATCGTCTCGTATCAAGCGCCGAACTACATCATCGGCTTCACGTTGCTCGACGGCGATGGCAAGGAGATCGCCCGCTCCGGGCGTGTGCGACTGACCATCAGCGAAGTTACGCATCTCGGGGTTCAGGGAGGCGGCTCGTTCGATAAGGAGAGCAAGCTCTACGAAAGCACCTTCGACGTCAACCCGACGCACTTCTCGTGGAATGAGACGGGCGGCCTAGGCTTTCGGGCGCGACGCTTGCTGTGCGGCATCCGCGTGCCGGCCAACCTTCTCTCCCGCCAGCCACCGTCCCACGCTGAGGGCAAAGTGACCGCGCGGTTCTTTGACGGTCAGGATGAAACCAAGATGACCGGCTTCTACTCGAAGTTCTTCTTCCCGTCCCTGACACCGAAGGAACCCGCCCCTGCCTCAGCCGCACCGGATAGCCGCAAGTAGTCGCCACTTTACTTCGGGTGGGCGAAGACTGACTTCTGTCCAAAAATAGCCATCTGAACGTTGAAACAGCGGATTTTGCCCCTCTGAAAGTCAAAAAATCGCGTGGAAGAGGCATCTTCCGGACCTTCCAAGGTCAGAGACGAATAATGTAATGTCCAAAGCTCCAAATCCGGCTCTTGGGGTGGAAAAACCACGTTATCAGCCTAAGAAACTGGCTCGTCCATCTGACGGTAGTGTATTTTCCGACTGTTCGCGCTGACTTTCCTGACATGACAACTCCAAGCACTCTTTCATAATGGCGCTCGCGAGAATACCGCCGCCTAGAATGTGGGGGTAACGCGAAGCTTAAACAGGGATATGTTTTATGACCGAGGAAATGAACGCTGAAAAAGGAAGCGACCGTAAAGACGATCGCATAAATCATATACCGCGCCGGATACTCGTTGTTGATGACGAACCCTGTGTCCTCGACCTCTTTCCATTCATGTTTCCATCGCCGAACTATTTGGTTGCTGTGGCTGCGGATGGCCGAAAAGCGCTGCAGTTAGCCGAGACTCAAGTTTTTGACTTGGCAATCGTGGATTGTATTCTGCCAGGGGAGAAATGCGCAGTCGCTGCGATAAAATTGCGCAAGTTGCAACCGAACATGAAGATTGTTCTGATGAGCGGTTATTATATCAGTGACAGGACCGCTGTGATGAAATTGGCTGGCGCGAAAGCGTTTCTTGTTAAACCGTTTCTAGTTGAACACGCTCAGCGGATTGCTGCGATTCTGCTTCGCGAAGCAAAACCGACGCTCATGACTTCGATGGATGGCGATGGCGTGAGCAGTCACAGGCAGGAGGGCGTAAGTGCGGCACTCCTGCAATGACAGGTGGCCTTTGATCGTCGAACAAACCAAGAAAGCATGTTTTACTGACCATGTCGGCACCAACCCAAGACACTGCCCTGCTCATCGGAGCGGTAGGTTCTTACCGCTGCTTGCACATGTTCCTGACATGACAACTCTGAGCATTCTTTAACAACATAATGACACTCGCGAGAATAACGTCGCCTAGAACGCGGGGTGGCGCAAAGCTGAAATGGGAGACTGGTTATGACCGAGGAACTGAACGCTGCGAAAGGTGGGGAACTTAAAGACGGGCGCATCAAACAGACATCACGTCGGATTCTTGTTATTGATGACGAGCCCTGTATCCTCGAACTCTTTCCATACATTTTTCCATTGCCGAATTACTTGGTCGCTCTGGCTGCAGATGACCGGGCAGCGTTACAATTAGCCGAGACTCAAGTGTTTGACTTGGCATTCGTGGATTATCGTCTGCAAGAGGTGGACGGCGCTGTAGTTGCGCGAAAGCTGCGCGAGCTGCAGCCAAACATGAAGGTCGTCCTCATGAGTGGTTATGTAGTCGAAGACAAGACCGGTGCAATGGAATTGGCCGGCGCAAGAGTGTTTCTTGCCAAACCGTTTTTAGCCGAACAAGCTCAGGCGATTGCAGCGCGGCTGTTTCACGAAACAGAACTGAAACTCACGACTTCGATGGATAGCGACGGCGTGAGGTGGCATGAGTAGGGAGCGTAAGGGCGGAGTTTTGCTGGCGCATATCCAACCTTGCTGTCCCTGACACTCATCTTCCCGTGTATTGCTCAGAATGCTTCGCGTGCGCGTGCCAGTTGTCGGTATATCGCTTCGCCAGCGCCGCGTCGTGGATCACAAGCAGAGTCCCTTCGTCCCTTTCCGTGTCCTTCCGCTCGTTCCTTGGCCAAGAGGCTGACGTTTTCACTTATGTCCGTGCTGGCGGCGGTAGGCGAGGGGACTCATTTTCATCTCGGAGCGGAAGTAGCGGGCGATGTGTTCGATGCTCGTGTAGCCGAGGGAGTCGGCGATCTGTGAAACGGAGAGGTGGGTTTCCGCCAGCAGCCGGCAGATTTGCGCGACGCGGACGCGGCGGATTTCGCTGAGGACGGAGCGGCCGAGAAGTTTGCGGAACCGTTTCTCCAGCACGCGGCGGGAGAGGCCGGAGGCGGCGACGACGTCGTTGACCTGGATGGCTTCGCGTCCGTGGAGGCGGATGAATCGCAGCGACTTCGCCACGTGCGCGTCTTCGATGGCGAGGATGTTGGTGGACTGGCGGGCGATGACGTGGGTGGGGCGGACGACGATGGCCTTGCTGACGGAGCGTTTGCCGGCCATGAGCCTCGCCAGCAGCTCGGCACTGTCGTAGCCGGCACGCTCGAAGTTCATCGCCACGCTCGACATGGGCGGGTCGGAAAGTTCGCAGACCAGTTCGTCGTTGTCGGCGCCGATGACGGCGACCTCGTCCGGCATGCGGAGGCCGGCAATCTTGCAGGCCTCGATGACGTGCTGGCCGCGGTCGTCGTTGCAGGCCATGAGGCCGAGAGGTTTCGGCAGGGACCGGAGCCATTCGGCCATGAACGGCTCTTCCCCTTCGCCGGAACGCACGGCAGCGCGGCGGCGCTGGCGATAGAAGTGAGCCTGAAAACCGGCCGCAGCGACGTGGTCGGCGAAGTTGCGGCCGCGGATGTCTGACCAGGGGATGCCGTCGAATCCGCAGTAGGCGAAGTGGCGGAAGCCGCAATCCAGCAGATGGTCGGCGGCCATCGTTCCGATGCGGGCCGAGTCGGTCATGACGTTGGCGACGCCGGGCACTGCTTGTTTGCGGTGGCCGACGACGATGGCCGGCAGGCCGCAGCGGATCACATCGTCCACCTTCTCGACATCGCGCAGGATGATGCCGTCGGCGTGGAGCCGCTTCAGGCGCGACCAGACTTTCTCCAGACCGCGCGGCTCCCAATAGAACGCCCACGGCCCGTGATGCCGCGCGTATTTGGCGACGCCACGCAGCAAGCTCCGCCCCGACGCCCGCGAGGACTCGATCAGGAGGATGACTTTGGGAATCTTGGGCATTTCGGTTGACGGCAGCGTTGACGCAAAATGGCTGAACTTAGACGCAATCTGGCGTTGTCGCGGAAGCGCCGTCAACTATAATCCGCGCCCAGTTCACGACGCGCACCGCGCGAGATTCAGGATGTCGAGGAAAGGAATTGTCATGAAGAGCCGAATGTTCGCAATCACGCTGGCGCTGGTCTGTTTGCTCGCCGGGCAATCGCTGGCCGCCGAAAACAAGCTGGTCATCCACGCCGACCGCGCGAAGGACCAGATCAACCGCAACATCTACGGCCATTTCTCCGAGCACCTCGGCCACTGCATCTACGAAGGCTACTGGGTGGGGAAGGGGAGCAAGATTTCCAACACGCGCGGCATCCGCAACGACGTAGTCGCGGCGCTGAAGAAGAGCAAGATTCCCGTGCTGCGCTGGCCGGGCGGTTGTTTCGCGGACGAATATCACTGGATGGACGGCATCGGCCCGGCGAAGAAGCGGCCAAGCATGATCAACACCCACTGGGGCGGCGTTACCGAGAACAACCACTTCGGCACGCATGAGTTCATGGATCTCTGCGAACAACTCGCCTGCGAGCCTTACATTTGCGGCAACGTCGGCAGCGGCACGGTGCAGGAGATGCAGCAATGGGTGGAATACATCACCTCCGACGCCATCAGCCCGATGACCGACCTGCGCAAAAAGAACGGCCGCGCCAAGCCGTGGAAGCTGACTTACTTCGGCGTCGGCAACGAGAATTGGGGTTGCGGCGGCCAGATGACGGCGGAGTTTTACGCCGACCAATACAAGCGCTACGCCACCTACGTCCGCAACTTCAGCGGCAACAAGATTTTCAAGATCGCCTGCGGCCCGAACAACGTGGACTACCATTGGACCGAGGTGCTGATGCGCGAAGCTGGCAAGCGCATGAACGGCCTGGCGCTGCATTTCTATTGCGGCAGCGGCAAGAAGAGCCGCTCCGCGACGCAGTTCGACGAGGGCGATTGGTTTCACCTGCTGAAGCGCGCTCTCTTCATGGAGGAACTGGTGACGAAGCACTCGGCGATCATGGACCAGTTTGATCCGCAGAAGAGGGTGGCGCTCTGCGTGGACGAGTGGGGCGCGTGGCATGCGGTGGAGCCGGGCACGAATCCCGGCTTCCTCTACCAGCAGAACTCGCTGCGCGACGCGCTGGTGGCGGGCGTCACGCTCAACATCTTCAACCAGCACTGCGACCGCGTGAAGATGGGTAACATCGCCCAGACGGTCAACGTCTTGCAGGCGATGATCCTCACCGACAAGGAGAAGATGCTCCTGACGCCGACCTATCATGTCTTCGAGATGTTCGCGGTGCACCAGAACGGGATCCTGTTGCCGAGCGAGTTGCAGTGCGGCGACTACGCGATGGGTGGCGACAAGATTCCGGCGTTGAACGTGTCGGCCTCGCGCGACCTGACTGGCAAGATTTACGTGACGCTCTGTAACCTGAACCCGAACCAGCCGGCGGAACTCGCCTGCGAACTCGCCGGCGCGAAGGCCAAGAGCATCAGCGGGCGCGTGCTGACGGCGGCGGAGATCACGGCCCACAACACGTTCGACAAGCCGCAGAACGTCAAGCCGGCGGAGTTCACGGCGTTCAAGGTTACCGACGCCGGTTTCAGCGCGACGCTGCCGGCGAAGTCCGTCGTCGTCTTGGAAGTGCAGTGATTTGCGCTTGTTCAACCCGAAACTCAACCCTACCATCCGCGCTTCGATTTCATTGCGCCGTCGCGGACTTCAATAACAACCAAGGATAGCAACATGAAACCTGCCACCATCAAACCTGTCACCATCGGTCTCATTGTCGGCAACCGCGGCTTCTTCCCCGCCCAGCTTTGCGAGAAAGGCCGCAGCGTCATGCTTGAAGTGTTGGAGAAGGCCGGCTTCAAGGTCGTCACTCTTGGCGTCAAGGCCACACGATTCGGCAGCATCGAGAGCTTTGAGGAGGCGAAGCTCTGCGCCGAACTGTTCGACGCCAACCGCCAGAAGATTGATGGCATCATCATCACGTTGCCGAACTTCGGCGACGAGCGCGCCATCGCCAATGCGTTGCGCTGGTCCGGCCTGCGCGTGCCGGTGCTGGTTCATGCCTATCCCGATGAGCCGGACAAGATGCGCATGGGCAACCGCCGCGACAGCTTTTGCGGCAAGATGTCCGTCACCAACAACCTTCGTCAATACGGCATCCCGTTCACGCTCACGCGTCTGCACACGTGCAGCCCGGCCAGCGAGAGCTTCGCGCAGGATCTTGCCGATTTCGGGGTTACTTGTCGGGTGCTGCGCGCGTTGCGAGGCCTGCGCATTGGCATGCTGGGCACGAGGCCGACTGCATTCAATACGGTCCGCTATAGCGAGAAGCTGCTCGAAGCCGCCGGCGTCAGCATCGAGACGCTCGACCTCTACGAAATGCTGGGCTGGGTGAACAAGATGTCCGACAAGGATCGCGCCGTGAAGGCCAAGCTTGCCGCAATTGGTGAATACGTCTCCACGCAGGGTATTCCGCCCGCGTCGCTGCTGAAGATGGCTAAGTTCGGCGTCGCCGTGGACGGTTGGATGAAGCGCGCTCATCTCAACGCCACCGCGATGCAGTGCTGGACGGCGATCGAAGAGTTTTTTGGCGTCGTGCCCTGCACGGTGATGAGCATGATGAGCAACATGTTGGTGTCCAGTGCGTGCGAGGTGGACGTGATGGGCTGTGTGGCGATGCACGCGTTGGCGCAGGCCAGCGGACGGCCCAGCGCGCTCGTGGACTGGAACAATGATTACGCCGACGATCCAGACAAGGGCGTTGTGTTTCATTGCAGCAATCTGCCGAAGGACATCTTCGCCGACGCGGGCGAGGGTAAGCCGAAGATGGACTGGCACGAGATCCTCGCAGACACGGTCGGCAAGGAGAACACCTACGGCACGGTTGTCGGCCGTGTAAAAGCCGCGCCGCTGACCTATCTGCGATGCACCACTGATGACGCCGCGGGCAAGATTCGCGCCTACGTCGGCGAGGGCGAATTCACTGATGATCCGCTCAAGACGTTCGGCGGTTTCGGCGTCGTCCGCATCCCAAACTTCCAGAAGCTGCTCGCCCACATTTGCGACAACGGCTACGAGCACCACGTCGCCGTCAACCCGACCCACATCGCCGCCGGCGTGAAGGAGGCGTTGACGAAGTATTTGGGTTGGGACGTTTACCTGCACGTGTAAGCCATGTGGACAAGTTCGCTATCGCCCAAACCCACAGAAGGTGTTTCCAAACAACTCGAATGTGCTTTTGAGCACATCGAAGGTGTTTTGAGACCGTTCGGAGACGCCTCTGGACACGCCGAAGGTGTGTTGGTAAACCAGCCCAGGGAAAGCGAATCCGCGAGCGCCGCCCTGGGTAAGGAGTGGAGAAGGCACGCGCCCTGAAGGGGCGCGGGTAGAGGAACTCATCATGAGCCAATCTCTCGCCAAGAACCTGATTTATCTGATCTACAGCACGAAAGATCGCCGCGCTGTGCTGGACGAGCCGGTGCGAGAGGAGTTGCATCGCTATTCCGCCGGCATCCTCGCGAGCTTGGACTCGCCGGCGCTGCTCATCGGCTCGGTTGCGGATCATATCCACATACTCTTCAACCTTCACCGCACCAAGGCACTCGCCGACGTGGTGATGGAATTGAAGCGCGGCAGTTCCAAATGGCTGAAGATGAAGGGTGGCCATCTGGCCGATTTTGCATGGCAAAACGGTTACGGCGCGTTTTCGGTCAGCCAGTCGTCCGTATCGCAAGTGCGCGACTACATCCTCGCGCAGGCCGAGCATCATAAGCAGACATCTTTTCAGAATGAGCTTCGCGCCTTCCTGCGCCGCTACGAGATTGAATTTGATGAACAATACGTGTGGGATTGACCTGCGGCCCTTCAGGGCGCAATGGAATTGCTGCGACGCTACCCAGGGCGGCGCTCGCGGACTCGCTTGCCCTGGGCTGATCTACTGGCGCGCCGTTGGCGCGCGGCTGCATCGGCGTGTTGCTCGCGCGGCTGCTCGCCAGATGGTTTGCTTGCGTGCCAGAACGGACAGATTGACAATCGGCGCGCGGCTGCGATGCGACAACGTCAACTTAGCAATCGAGGAGCAAGCATGAGCAAATATGCCATCGGACTCGACTACGGCACCAACTCGGTGCGCACCCTCATCGTCAACGTCGCCAACGGCAAGGAGGTCGCCACCGCCGTCTGGGAATACGCCCACGGCCACCACGGCGTCATTCTCGCCCGCGACCCGAATCTTGCGCGCCAGCATCCCGCCGACTACCTCACCGGCGCGGAGATCACGATCAAGAAGGCGCTCACGCTCGCGAAGAAAACCGTGCGCGGTTTTAACGCCGCCGACGTGATCGGCATCGGCGTGGACACCACCGGCAGCACGCCGTTGCCCGTGGACGCGAAGGGCATCCCGCTCGCGTTCGACAAGAAGTTCGCCAAGAACCCGGCCGCGATGGCGTGGCTCTGGAAAGATCACACGGGTGTCGCTGAGGCCACTGAGATCACGGAACTGGCGAAGAAGATTCGCCGTCAATATCTCGCCAAGTGCGGCGGCACCTACTCCAGCGAATGGTTTTTCAGCAAGATTCTGCGCTGCCTGCGCACCGCGCCGGAGGTGTTTGACGCGGCGCACACATGGGTCGAGTGCGCCGACTGGATTCCCGCGATGCTCACCGGCACCGAAGCGCCCGACAAGCTGGTCGTCGGTGTCTGCGCCGCAGGCCACAAGGCGATGTATAACGACACGTGGGGTGGCTATCCCGACGCTGAGTTCCTCGGCCAGCTCGACCCGAAGCTTGGCGCGCTCCGCTCGCGGCTCTGCTCGAAGGCGCACACGATTGACCGTGCGGTCGGCAAGCTCACCGCCGAGTGGGCCAAGCGCACCGGCCTGCCTGCGGGCATTCCCGTGGCGGTCGGCGCGTTCGACGCGCATCTCGGCGGCGTCGGCTCCGGCATCGCGCCGGGCACGCTCGTGAAGATTATTGGCACGAGCACCTGCGACATGATGGTTGTGCCCGTCGGCCAGCAACTCGCCGATGTGCCGGGTCTTTGCGGCATTGTCAATGGCTCGATTCTGCCGGGCTTCTACGGCCTCGAAGCGGGTCAGTCGGCGGTGGGCGACATCTTCAACTGGTTCGTCAACTACATCCAGCCGATGGGCAAGGCTGGCTCGCACGAGGCGCTCACCGCCGGCGCGGCCAAGCTCAAGCCCGGCGAGAGCGGCCTGCTCGCGCTCGATTGGAACAACGGCAACCGCACCATCCTCGTGGACCAGCGGCTCACCGGCCTGCTGCTCGGCCAGACGCTCTACACGACGCCGGCGGAGATTTACCGGGCGCTCATCGAGGCGACCGCGTTCGGCGCGCTGACGATCATCAACCGCTTCGAGGAATACGGCGTGAAGGTCGAGCAGATCGTCAACTGCGGTGGTATTGCCGAGAAGAACCCGCTCGTGATGCAGATTTACGCCGACGTGACCGGCCGCCCGATGAAAATCAGTCGCTCGGCCCAGACCTGCGCACTTGGCGCGGCCATTGCCGGCGCGGTTGTGGCGGGCGCTTATCCCGACTACGCCTCAGCGCAGAAGGCGATGACCGGCATCAAACCGCGGGTGTTCCAGCCGAAGCCGGAAGCGCACGCGGTTTACAAGGAGCTTTACGTCTTGTATCGCAAGCTCCACGACGCGCTCGGCACGAAGGACTGGAACGGCAACATGTTTGATGTGATGAAATCGCTCATCGAAATCCGCAGCCGCATTCGGAAGTAATCATGCTGGAAGAACTCAAAGCGCAGGTTTGCAAGGCCAACCTCAACTTGGTGAAGGATGGCTTGGTCATCCAGACCTTCGGCAACGTCAGCGGGATTGACCGGGCCAGCGGCCATGTCGTCATCAAACCGTCGGGTGTCGGCTACGACGTGATGAATCCGGAGCAAATGGTCGTCGTTGCGCTCGACAGCGGCAAAGTTGTCGAGGGCGACCTACGGCCCAGTTCGGACACACCGACGCATCTCGTGCTCTACCGTGCGTTCAAGGAGATTGGCGGCGTTGTCCACACGCACAGCCTTTTCGCGACGGCTTGGGCGCAGGCGAAACGCGAGATTCCTCCGCTCGGCACGACACACGCCGATTACTTTCACGGGCCGGTGCCTTGCACGCGGGCGATGACACCGAAGGAGATCAGGAGCGATTACGAAGTTGAGACGGGCAACGTCATCGTTGAGCGGTTTCGCAAGCTCGATCCACAGGCGTTTCCCGGCGCACTTGTCGCGAGTCACGGGCCGTTTGCGTGGGGCAGGAGCGCGGCGAAGGCGGTTGAGAACGCTGTCGTGCTGGAATACTTGGCACGGCTGGCGAGCGAGACGTTGCGCGTGAGCCCGCGCGCCGGTGCGATGCAGCAAGCGTTGCTGGACAAACATTTCTTGCGAAAGCACGGCCCATCTGCGTATTACGGACAGGAATAGCGAAGACGCACCGATATGACACGAGCACTAACCATCCTTGGAGGAATCCTTATCATGGCCAGTTCAGTTTGCGGCGAAGTTCCTGAAATCACTAAGCAGCCGTGGGGCACTGCTGACGGCAAAACGGTGGACCTCTACACGCTCAAGAACTCCAAAGGCAGTGTCGTCAAGATTTCCAACTATGGCGGCATCGTTCAGTCGGTGTGCGTGCCGTGCATGAAAGGAAAGCTCGGCGATGTGGTGCTCGGCTACGACACGCTCGCGGAATATGTGAAGGAGACTCCTTACTTCGGCTGCCTCGTCGGTCGCTACGGCAACCGCATCGCCAAGGGCAAGTTCACGCTCGATGGCAAGGAATACACGCTCGCGACCAACAATAAGGTGAACGCGCTCCACGGTGGGCTAAAGGGTTTCGACAAGGTTGTCTGGGAAGCGAAGCCCGCGATGACCAAGGCCGGCCCGACGCTGGAACTGCGCTATGTCAGCAAGGACGGCGAGGAAGGGTATCCTGGCAACCTCGATGTGACCGCGACTTGCACGTGGACCGACAACAACGAGCTGCGGCTCGACTACAAGGCCACGACCGACAAGCCGACCGTCATCAACCTCACACAGCATTCCTACTTCAACCTCGCTGGCAAGGGCGACATTCTCGGTCACGTCGTAATGATCAAGAGCGACAAGATTACACCCGTGGACAGCACGCTCATTCCGACGGGCAAGTTCATGTCGGTAAAAGGCACGCCGTTCGATTTCAACAAGTCGACGGCCATCGGTGTGCGCATCGGCGCGGACGATGAGCAGATCAAGTTCGGCGGCGGCTACGACCACAACTTCGTCATCGCGAAGGGTGCGGGCCTCGGCCTGATGGCGCGCGTGACGGAGCCGGTGACGGGCCGCGTGCTGGAAGTGCTCTCGACGGAGCCGGCGTTGCAGTTTTACAGCGGCAACTTCCTTGACGGTCACATCACCGGCAAAGGCGGCTGGGTTTACAAGCAGCGCAACGGCTTCTGCATGGAGCCGCAGCATTATCCCGACTCGCCGAACCAACCGAAGTTTCCGTCGGTCGTGCTGCGCCCCGGCAAGACTTACAAGAACACGATCGTTTATAGGTTTGGACTAAAGTAATCCTCTCGCTCCGCGAGAGGACATCAACAACAAACCTCACGCGTAGCGTGAGGACTACTATATGAACATACTCACACCCATCCTCGCCGGTATCGGCACTACGACGCTGACGGGCCTCGACTGGATCGCCATTGGGGCTTACTTCACCGTCCTGCTTGTCGTCGCGTGGTCGGCCATCTCGAAGGAGAAGGACACCGCCGCCGACTACTTCCTCGCCGGCCGCAACTTGAGCTGGTGGATCATCGGCGCTTCGATTTTCGCGTCCAACATCGGCTCCGAGCACATCGTCGGCCTTGCCGGCTCCGGCGCGAAGGACGGCGTGGCGCTGGCGCATTACGAGTTTCACGCGTGGTGTCTGCTGATGTTGGCTTGGGTGTTCGTGCCGTTCTACGCGCGGTCGCTCGTGTTCACGATGCCGGAGTTTCTGGAGCGCCGCTTCTGCACGCGGTCGCGCTACGTGCTTTCCATTGTCTCGCTGCTGACGTTCATCGTCTCGAAAATCGCCGTCGGCATTTTCGCGGGCGGCGTCGTGTTCGGCGCGCTGCTGCCGGAACTGAGGATTAGCATCGGCGGGGCGGTGATAGACAGCTTCTGGATCGGCTCGGTGTTGGTGGTGGTGTTGACGGGCCTTTACACGATGCTCGGCGGCATGAGGGCTGTTGCCTACAACGACGCCGTGCAGGTCGTCGTGCTCATCTGCGGCTCGGCGCTGCTGACGATCTACGGTCTCATCCAGTTGGGCGGCTGGGGCGAACTGCGGCGGCTTTGCGGTTCCGAGATGTTCAACCTCTGGAAACCGCTGATTCCCGCGGGCGTGGAAGCAACGTGGGCGCCGGTCTGGGACAAAAACGCTGCGGGTGAGACGGTGCGGCAGGCATGGTATTTCAACCAGAACTTCCCGTGGCTCGGCATGGCCATCTGCGCGCCGGTCATCGGCCTCTGGTATTGGTGCACCGACCAATACATCGTCCAGCGCGCGCTTGGCGCCCCGAACGAACGCGTTGCGCGGCAAGGCAGTATCTTCGCCGCGTTCCTCAAACTCTTCCCCGTCTATCTCTTCATCATCCCCGGCCTGATCTGCTTCGCGTTGGTCAAGAGCGACAAGGTGCCCGGCCTGAGTGCCGCGTTCGCGGCCGACCCGAAAGCGGCGCAGGCGGCGTTCCCGCTGATGGTCGAGCATCTGCTCCCGCCGGGCCTGCGCGGCATCGTCGTCGCGGGCCTGCTTTCGGCGCTGATGGGATCGCTGGCCGGCGTCTTCAACGCCTGCTCCACGCTTTTCACCGTGGACATTTACGAGAAACTCAGGCCCAAGGCCTCTCAGCACGAGATTGTCCGCATGGGCCGCATCGCCACCGGCGTCATGGTTCTCATCGCGTTGTTGTGGATTCCTGTCGTGAAAGGCGCCGAGGGACTCTACAACTATCTGCAGGCCGTCCAAGGCTATCTCGCGCCGCCGATCTTCGTCGTCTTTTTCTTTGGCGTCTTTTGGAAACGGCTCAACGCGGCTGGCTGCTTCTGGGCGATGGTGGTCGGCTTCGTGCTTGGCGTCTTTCGTATGCTCGTGGACACACCGGCGATGTTGATAAAGGACTTCCATTACCCGCATGGCTCACTCTTCTGGATCATTAACAACATCAACTTCCAGTATTTCAGCATCCTCATCACCCTTGTCTCGGCGGTGGTGATGATTGTCGTCAGCTACGCGACCGCCGCGCCGGACTACGCGGCGATCAAAAGCCTGACCTTCGGCACGGCCACCGACCAGGACCGCCACCAGACGCGGCAGAGTTGGGGCTGGCAGGAATTTGCCGGTTCGGTGTTCGTGCTGGCTGCCATCTTGGCCGGCTATCTTTACTTCAGGGGATAAGAAGCGTTGCCGGCGATTCGGAATAGCTCCTGGCTGAAAGCTGCAAGCTATGCGAGTGCATCCTCTCTCGCGAATTTCAAGCCGCTGAGTCGCGCGGTTTCCATGCCGCGGTGTTGCACCAGCACCTTGAAGGTTTGGCCCATGAGTTCCGGGTGCAGCAGCGTCTTGAGTTGAGCCGCAGTTCTTGGCGCAAGCTGCTCCAGAAAACTCGCTCCGGCCTTTTCTATCAGCCCGGTGACGAAACGCGACTAGTCGCAAAAGCCAAGCAGCGACAGGCCGGATGCCGCGCCGCAGTTGGCCAGTGCAGTGAAGTTGACGTGTGCGGTGATGTCTTGTTCGCCGACGCGGACGAGCGGGTTGTTGTTGCTGCGGTGCTGGTGATAGCAAAGCAGCGTGCCTGCCTTGCGGTGCGGCGCGTAGTAGTCCCTGGTGGAGTAGCCGTAATCGATCGTCATGACGAAACCGCGCCGGAGACTGCGGGCGACGCGTTGGATCCAGCGACCAGCTTCCAGATGAACTTCGGTGATGAAGCCGTCGCTGTCCGGCAGCGGCAGACGCGAGGCTTCTTCTCGCAAAGCGTCGGTGGAGAACGGAGCCGGTGCCAAGGCAAGACAGCCGTTCTCCTCAGTCACGAACAATTCCAGCCATTCGCCGCTCCGACGGGTGATGAGGTGCACCGGCAATGCGTCCACAAGTTCGTTGGAGAAGATGCAGCCGGTGACAGCATCGGGGAGTGTTCCGGGATAATCCAGTGCGACCACATCGAGCGCGGTGTTGAAATCCGGATGATTGCGCTTGGCCCATGCGCGCACGTCCGCGCAGAGTTGGCCGCGGTGCGCGCCGAGTTCGAGCAGCGTAAATGTCGCCGGTTTACCCATTGCCTGCCACATCTCGGCGAACTGTATCGCCAGCAATTGGCCGAACAGCGCGCCGACGGAGACGTTGGTGAAATAGTCGCCGCGCCGCCCAATCCGCTCCGGAGCGCCCGGCGCGGTGTAGTAGCCCCACTGCAGGTGATAGAGCGCCAGTTCCATGAAACGCGCGAACGGCATCAACCCGGTCGCAACGATCTCGGATCGGATGATGGTCAGCAGTTGTGGACGACCGAAGCTGACGGCTGGCGGCGTCATGGCACGACGCTAGCGTTTGATTTGCAGCCGGCCGGACTGCATGAAATTTAGCGACTTCTGGCCCCACGGTGTGTTGAACGCGGTGGTGCCGTCGAACTGGTAGCTCACCTCACTTTGGCGCAGGGCGTTGACGACAGTTTCGCCGAGCACGGCAAGGTCAAGATCTAGCTCATAGTCGGCAATAGTGCGGCCGTTCGCGGGGATGTCTCGCGGCTTGGTCTGAAACTCCTGCGCGACGGGCCGACCGGCGAGATGGAGGTTGGCGGTGGTCTTGTCGAGATGGATCGGGAAGTTGTTCAGGTTCTCCAGCAAGGCGTCGAACTGGACGGTGGCGGCCTGATCGGTCTGTTTCAACACGCGGAAGTTTTGCAGCGTGATGATCGGTCTGTGGAGGATCGGTAGTTCACCGCGCTTCTCAAAATCCTGCGGCAACGTCATCAGGCCACCGGCGATGAGCGCGGCGAGGCGCAACTCGTAGGTGGGACGCGCCTTTGGACGGTCGGTGCGCATGGCGGCAAACACGTCGCCGTTCTTGACCGACACCTCGATCGGCACGACCAGATCGCTGCTGGAGTCCACCGGTTGTGATCCGCTGCTGTGACCTTTGGTCAGCTTTTTGCCGGCGACGAGCATGTCCCATCGGTAAGCGTCGAGCTTGACGTAGCGGTCGGTCGGATTCTTCACCACAAGATCGAAGCGTAGATCCACACCGGCGAAATCAATCTGCGTCACCTTCGCGTTGCTGAGCGTCACTTGCGACCGCCGGCCGCCGTCGGTCGTGGCGCAGCCGCTCAAGACAAGCGCGAGCGCGGCAAATGGAAGGAATCTTGTAATGATACCCGCGCTCACTCGTCCTTGGCGATTTGGAAGTCCACCTGCCGCTTGAACAGGTCCACGCGCGCCACGATCACCTTGACGCGGTCGCCGATCTTAAACGTCCGCTTCGTGCGTTTGCCGACGAGGCGGCGGCGCACATCGTCGAAGCTGTAGAAATCGTCGTCAATGGTGGAGACGTGGACCAGACCGAAGATCATCAGCTCGGGCAGTTCGACGAAAAGGCCGAAGTTGCGCACGTCGGTGACCAGCGCGTCGAAGGGGGCGAGCTTGCGGTCGCGGAGCATGTTGTTGAAGAACTCCAGCGTCTTGAGCTTCTTGGACTCGTTCTCGGCCTCGTCGGCGGTGCGCTCGGTCTGGCTGCAATGCTGCGCCACATCAATCAAATGCTCCGTCAGGTAGCCCGACGGCCGCCGCTTCACCAGCGCGTCGAGGATGCGATGGACGATCAGGTCCGGGTAACGGCGGATCGGCGAGGTAAAGTGCGTGTAGTTCACCTTCGCCAGGCCGAAGTGGCCGACCGGCTTGTGCGAGTAGAGCGCGCGCTTCAGCGAGCGCAGCAGGCTGACCTTCAGCACGTATGCCTGCGGGTGTTTGCGGAACGCGCCGAGCAGCTTTTGAATCTCGGTGCGCAGCGTCAGGTCGCCAGCCTTGATGCCGAAGCCGGCGACGAAGTTGCGAAGCTCCAACAACTTTTCCGGAGCGGGGTTCTCGTGGATACGATAAAGGCCGGGCACCACCGAGTTCTTGAAATGGCGCGCCACGGACTCGTTGGCCGCGAGCATGAATTCCTCGATGAGTTGGTGCGAGATGTCGTTCTCGATCTTCTCCAGCGCGATCGGCTTGCCCAGCTTGTCGAGGCGCACTTTCATTTCCGGAAAATCAAGGTCGAGCGAGCCGCGCTCGAAACGGTTCTTCCGCAGCAGCGACGCAAGCCGCCACATCGTCTTCAGACTGCGCGTGAGCTCGTCGCCGCTGCCGTCGGGGCTGCTGAGACGGGTAAATGCCTCGCGGTAGGTAATGAGGTGTTTGACGCGGATGACGCTGTTGTGGAACTCCACGCGTTTCGGCACGCCCTGCGCGGTGTAGTCAATGAACGCTGTTTTCGCCAGCCGGTCCACGTTGCCGAAGAGCGAGCAGAGGCCCGCCGACAGCTTCTCCGGCAGCATCGGGATGACGCGGTCCACGAGGTAGACCGAGTTGCCTCGCGCGCGCGCCTCGCGGTCAAGCGGTGTCTTCTGGCGGACGTAGTGCGACACGTCGGCGATGTGGACGCCGAGCCGCCACGAGCCGTCGGGCCGCGCCTCGACGGACACGGCGTCGTCGTGATCGCGCGCGTCGTCGGGGTCAATCGTCACGATGAACTCGTTGCGCAAGTCCAGCCGGCCGCGCGTCTCCTCCTCGGTCGGGTTCTCCGGCATCCGCTCCACCTCGCGCAATACGTCGGTGGGGAAATGTTGCGGCAGGCGGTGTTTGCGGATGATCGCCAGCATGTCCACGCCGGGCGCGTCGCCCGCGCCGAGCACCTCGATGATGTCGCCTTCCGGATTGACGTGGCGCGATTCCCACGGCTGGAGTTTCACTACCACCTTGTCGCCGATGCGCGCCTTCGGATGCGGCTTGACGTAAATGTCGTTGGTGATGCGCGGGTCGTCGGGGATGACGATGTGGAAATACTTCGGCTTCTGCAACGTGCCGACCAGCGTCTCATTGGCGCGCTCCAAGATGCGGATGAGCCGGCCTTCGATCTTCTCCGGCTGCGGCTTGCCGCGGCGGTCACGGCGGACAGAGCCTTTGTGGAGCCGCACCACGACGCGGTCGCCGTGCATACCGACCCCGACATTGTCCGCGGAGATGTAGATGTCTGCGGGTGCGGTCGGTTTGCCTTCCTTGTCTGCTTCGGGGATGACAAAGCCGAAGCCGCGTTCGTTCATGTCCAGTTTGCCGACCACGAGATCAGCCTCGGCGGGCAGGACGAAGCGCTCCTTGCGGACGCGGACGACCTCGCCTTTGTGGAGCATTTCCGACAACGCCCGGCGGAAGTCGGTGCGCTCGTTATCGCTGAGCTTGAGCGCCTTCACCAGCTCATGCCGTCGCAATGGCCGATAATTTGGCGCCGCGAGCAGGGTTAAGACTTTCTGACGAATATCCATATACAACAATGCACGCTATCAGCCGTGGCGGGGCAATGCAAGGTCAGGGGACGTGAAGCGAGACGGTTGAACAGAACTTCCGGGTTCTGACTGGTAATCATTGGGAACGGAGCCGTTGGAGGCCAGAGTCGGGATGGACGATTACGCTGGCGGACAGTTCGGGAGCGGGACGCTTCTGAGGAATCAGCAGCGACAATAACGCCGTCCGCAGCAACACCAGCACAGGTCTCGTTGGGGTTGCGCAGCCGGCAGCGGTCCTCGTTTAGCCCCCCATGCAGTTCCTTCCGCTCACGTCTCCCGCAACTCAAAAAGATCGAATTCTGATCTTTCGCTTTTCGGCCTCTTTTGCTCTTGCGCACGGGGGGCGGTTTCGCTAGTTTTCGCGACCTTAATTTGTATCCATGAAACCAGATATACATCCAGATTACGCGGAGACGACGATTACATGCGCCTGCGGTAACGTGATCAACACGCGCTCCACCCGCAAAGACTTGCACATTGGCATCTGCAACTGCTGCCACCCGTTCTTTACGGGCACGCAGAAGTTTGTGGACACCGCCGGCCGCGTGGAGCGCTTCCAGCGCCGCTACGCCACCGCCGGCACGGCCGCCAAGAAGAAGTAGATTGCTTTCCCTGACGCTGCGTTTCGGTCCGGCATGGGCCGAAACGCAGCGCTGTTTTTGTGCCCCACGCTTCACGCCTAACGTCTCACGGGTTACGTTTCAGCTATGGAAATCCAAGCCCAGATCGAGCGGTTGCAAAAGCGCCATGACGAGATCGAGCGCGAGTTGAGCGATCCGCGCGTGTTCGGCGACCAGCGCCGCGCCGCGGAACTAAGCCGCGAGCACCGCAAGTTGCGGCAGCTTTTCGAGTTCCACGCGGAGTTGCAGAAGGTGGAGCGCGAGTTGCAGGAGAACGAGGGAATGGCTGCCGACGAGAAGGCCGACGCGGAGTTGCGCGAGATGGCGGCGCACGAGATCGAGCCGCTCAAGGCGCGGCAGCAGAAGTTGATGTTTGAAATCCAGAGCATCATCGTGCCGGCCGACCCGAATGATTCGCGCAACACGATCATTGAAATTCGCGCGGGCGCGGGCGGGCAGGAGGCGGCGCTGTTCGCGGCAAATCTCTACCGGATGTATTCGCGCTACGCCGAGGAGCGCGGCTGGAAGGTGGAAACAATGGATATCAGCCCATCGGACCTTGGTGGGTTGAAGGAAGCCATTTTCTCGATCACGGGCGAGGATGTGTTCCGCCGGATGCGATACGAGAGCGGCGTGCACCGCGTGCAGCGCGTGCCGGTGACGGAAGGGAGTGGGCGCATTCACACTTCGACGGCGACGGTGGCAGTGTTGCCGGAGGCGGAGGAAGTGGACGTGGAGATCAAGCCGGAGGAACTCGACATCACCGTCTGCCGCGCGAGCGGGCCGGGCGGGCAGGGCGTGAACACGACCGACTCGGCGGTGCAGATCATTCACAAGCCGACCGGCATGCTGGTGCGTTGCGCCGACGAGCGCTCGCAGATCAAGAACAAGGCGAAGGCGTTGCGGGTGCTGCGGTCGCGGCTGCTCCAGCATCGGCAGGAGGAAGAGGCGGCCAAGTATGCCGCGCAGCGCAAGTCGCAGGTTGGCACCGGCGAGCGCAACGAGCGCATCCGCACTTACAACTTTCCGCAGAACCGGTGCACGGATCATCGCATCAACCTGACGCTGCACAATCTGCCGGCCATCATGGAGGGCGCGCTGGAGCCGGTGATCGAGGCGTTGATGGCGCAAGCCCTCGAAGAGCGGCTGAGAAACGCAGCCTGAAACGGCGGTGCGCCGTGAAAATCCTAGAACTTATCCAGCGGACGACCGAGTTTTTCCAGCGGCAGGGTGTGGACAGTCCACGGCTGACCATCGAGCTGATGGTGGCGCATGTGCTGAAGCGGAAGCGGCTGGAGCTTTACCTCGACTTCGAGCGTGAGATCGCGGAGCCGGAGCTGGGCGCGCTGCGCGAGATGGTCAAGCGCCGCGCGGCGGGCGAGCCGCTGCAATACGTCCTTGGCATTGCCAACTTCTACGGGTTGGATCTCGCGGTGGACAAACGCGTGCTGGTGCCGCGACCGGAGACGGAATTGCTGGTAGATTACGTGGTGAAGAACGGCGCGGCAGCAAAGATCATAGCGGACCTCGGGACCGGCAGTGGCGCCATAGCCATTGCGCTGGCAAAGAGCCTGGCTTCGGCACGCGTGCTGGCGGTGGACGCGTCGGCGGAAGCGTTGGAAGTGGCACGGGCGAACGCGGCGGCGCACGACGGCCGGGTTGAGTTCTTCCACGGTGACCTTCTCGCACCATTGCCGGCTGGTTTGCAGTGCGACTGGATCGTTTCCAATCCGCCTTACATTCCCAGTAGCGAGATCACGTCGCTGCCGCGCGAGATTTGCGACCACGAGCCGCGCGCGGCACTTGACGGCGGCGCAGACGGACTCGACATCGTGCGCCGCATCGCCGCCGAGGCAAAACCGAGGCTCGCCGTGAGCGGGCGGATTGCGGTGGAGATCGGTGCGGGGCAGGGGAGCGCGGCGGAAAGAATCTTTCTCGACAACGGCTATCGCGTGGAGAAGATGATAAGCGATTGGCAGGCTCACCCGCGTGTGCTGGTGGCGGCCGGATAGGAAACTTTCATGGACAGATTTGTCATTAACGGCGGCGTCGCTCTCAAGGGCGAGGTCGCCATCGGCGGTTCCAAGAACGCAGCGTTGCCGCTAATCGCGGCGACGCTGCTGACAGCGGAGCGGTGCGTGATTCACGGCGTGCCGAACCTCAGCGACACGCGCTACATGGCGACGATTCTTCAGGAGTTGGGCGCGGAGGCGAAGTTTGAGGATGGCACGGTGACGGTGGAGGCGAAGCGGATCAAGACGGTCGCCGACTACGACGTCGTGCGGAAGATGCGCGCGAGCTTTTGCGTATTCGGCCCGCTGCTCGGTCGCCACTGCAAGGCGAAGGTGAGCGTGCCCGGCGGTTGCGTCATCGGGCCGCGACCGATTGACATCCACCTCAAGGGTTTTCGCGCGCTGGGCGCGGAGGTGGACATTCAAAAAGGCCTGGTCATCGCCAACGCGAAGGAGCTGGTCGGCAACACGATTTTCCTCGGCGGCCGGTTCGGCTCAACGGTGACCGGGACGGCGAACGTGATGATGGCGGCGGTGCTCGCCAAAGGCACTACGGTGATCGAGTGCGCGGCGTGCGAACCGGAGGTCGTGGACGTGGCGGAGTTCCTCAACAAGATGGGCGCGCAAATCCACGGCGCGGGCAGCCCGACGATGACGATTCACGGCGTCGAGCGGCTCCACGGCGCGGAGCATACGGTGATTGCCGATCGCATCGAAGCGGCGACATTCATGACGGCGGCGGCGATCACGGGCGGCGACGTGCGGCTGAAAGGCGCGCGCGCGGAGCATCTCGGTGCGGTGATTGACAAGTTCCGCGAGTCGGGCATCCGCGTCGAGCGTTCAGGGCCGGACCTGGTGGTGAAAGGCGACGGCGCGCGGAAGCCGGCGGACGTGGTTACGATGCCGTATCCCGGTTTCCCGACCGACGTGCAGGCGCAGTTCATGACGTTGATGGCGGTGACGCCGGGCATCTCGGTGATCACGGAGAAGATTTACCCAGAACGTTTCATGCACGTCGCCGAACTGGGCCGGCTGGGCGCGGACATTTCGTTGGAGGGTGCCAGCGCAATCGTGAAGGGCGTGGCGCGGTTGAGCGGCGCGCCGATCATGGCGAGCGACCTGCGGGCCAGCGCGGCGCTGGTGCTGGCCGGGTTGGTGGCGCAGGGCAAGACGAGGGTGAATCGCGTCTATCACATTGACCGAGGTTACGAGAAGATTGACGACAAGCTGCGTGCGCTGGGCGCGCGCATTGAGAGGCAGAAGCAATGAAGAAGTTAGAGAACCTGATCATTTTGGTGATGGTGTGTTCCGGCGCTGGGATGCTTTATCAAAAGCTGGACAGCATGGGGCCGGAATCCGAGCCGCAATCGCCGCCGGCAGCGCAGGCGGAAACTGCCGCCGCTGAAACGAAGCCCGCAGCGCCGGAAACTCCCGCACAGCCGGCTCCCGCGACGCAAGCTCCCACTGCGGCAGAAACGCCAGCGACGACGCCCGTCGCACCGGTAACACCTGCTCCTTCCACCGAACCGGCTGCGCAACCAGCCGCGCAGCCCGCAGCCCCGACGACTGCGATGGCTGAACAACCGGCGGCTCCCGCAGCCGCGCCTGCGCAACCTGCGACGACACCGGCTGCGCCTGCGACACCGGAAAAGCCCGCAGCTCCAGTTGCCGAACAACCGCCAGTTCCGGCGGCGGCCGCGCAACCGGTGCCGCCGACTCCGACATCTGTTCCGCCGGCACTGCCAGCCGTTCCGCCTGCGCCTGTGGCGGCTGCGCCGATGCCACAGCCGGCAGCGCCCACGCCTGTTCAGGTCGCGACCGCAACACCGCCACCTGCGCCGGCGGAACCGCAGAAGAAGCTTGCGGAGATGACGCAGAACGATTTGCTCGCGAGGTTGCCTGTGAATGCGAGGATGGGTTACCGGGCGGCCCGCTCGGCTGCCGAGTCGAAGGGTGAGATGATTGGCTTGCGTTCGTGGTTCGGCCAGTGGCGGCGGTATCTGGCGGACCCGATGCGCGCGGTGCTGGAACTGGATATGGCGACGTTGCTGATCCAAAGCAAAGCCAGCTATCCCAACGAATCGGCAGCCAAGGCCGCGAAGAGAGGAAATGCGAACGAGGCGAAGATGCTGATCGGCGGCATTATCTCCCGCAGGATCAACAACGCCGAGTTGTCGGAGATGGTGGCGAAGGTCGGGCAGGACGTTGACCGCGAACTCGAGCAGATCAAGTAGTGGCAAGGCGAGGCCGGATGTTTCAGAATCTTTCCGACAAACTCCAGTCCGTTTTCAAGAACCTCCGCGGTTTTGGAAAGCTGACTGAGAAGAATGTCGCCGACGCGCTGCGCGAGGTGCGCATGGCGCTGCTCGAAGCCGATGTCAACTACAAGGTCGCGAAGGATTTCATCGAGTCAGTCAAGGCGAAGGCGCTCGGCCAGACGGTGCTCGATAGCGTCACGCCCGGCCAGCAAGTCGTCAAAATCATCTTCGACGAACTGGTGGCGCTCATGGGCACGCAGCAGGCGGCGCTGGACCTGAGTCACTCGCCGTCGGTCATCCTGCTCTGCGGCCTGCATGGTTGCGGCAAGACCACCACCGCCGGCAAACTGGCCCGGCTGTTGACGAAGCAGGGGCATCATCCGCTGCTGGCCGCGTGTGACGTTTATCGGCCCGCCGCCGTCATGCAACTCCAGACGCTCGGCAAGCAGCTTGGCATTCCGGTCCATGCCGTGCCGGGCGAGACGGATGTGCTGAAGATTGCGCGCGGCGCGATGGAGGCTGCGGCGGTGCAGGGACGCAATGTCATCATCTTCGACACCGCCGGCCGGTTGCAGATAGACGAACCGCTCGTGCAGGAACTGGTGCGGTTGAAGGAAGTGGTCAATCCGCGCGAAATCCTGCTCGTGGCGGACGCCGCCACGGGCCAGCAAGCCGTGGACATCGCCGCCCGGTTCAACGCCGCTCTGGGCCTGACGGGCATCGTTCTCACCAAGCTCGATGGCGACACCCGCGGCGGCGCGGCGCTTTCGATGAGGGCGGTCAGCGGCAAACCGATCAAATTGGTCGGGGTAGGGGAGAAACTGGAGGATTTGGAGCCATTTTACCCCGACCGGATGGCGTCGCGCATCCTCGGTATGGGCGACGTGGTGAGCCTGGTGGAGAAGGCTCAGGCGACGTTTGACGAGGCTCAGACCGAGAAAATGCAGGAGAAATTGCGCAAGGCGGACATTAATCTGGAGGACTTCCTCGACCAGATGCAGCAGTTCAAAAAGATGGGACCCCTAGAGAATGTGCTTGGCATGTTGCCCGGCATGAGTAACATACGCGACCTTTCGGTTGAGCAGAAACAGCTCAAGCGTATGGAGGCGATCATTCAGTCAATGACGCCAGCGGAGCGCCGGCGGCCCGAAGTGATAGACGGCCATCGGCGCCAACGCATTGCCCGCGGCAGCGGCACGACCGTTGCCGACGTGAACCAGTTGTTGAAACAGTTCTGGGCGATGAAAAACCTAATGAAGCAAATGCCACGGCTGGGCCGCAAAATGGCCAAGATGGGTGGCTTCAAACTTCCGGTGCGCTGAAGCGGCCGGTCAGGAGACGTGAAATGGCAGCAGCGATTCGGTTAACGCGGATTGGCGGTAAAAACGACCCATGCTATCGCGTGGTGATTGCGCACAAGCGCGGTCCTCGCGACGGCAAGAGCATTGAGCAGATCGGCACCTACGATCCGCGCAAGAAGGGAAGCAACTGCGTGTTGAAGATGGACCGCGTGGACTACTGGTTGCGTTGCGGTGCTGAACCCACCGAAACGGTGGCGAATCTGATCCGCACCGCGCGCAAACAGGCGGCCGCCGCAGCGGCAGAAGCCGTCGCAGCACCCGCGCCCGAAGCCAAGCCGGCGTGACCACGGCGTGTTCGCGTGGTTAGGCGATACCCATGAAACAGTTTGTGGAGTATGTGACCCGGGCGCTGGTGGACAATCCCGACCGCGTCCAGGTCACCGAGACGGAACGAAGCGGCGCTCTGGTTTTGGAACTGAGCGTTGATCCGTCGGATTTTGGCAAGGTGATCGGCAAGCAAGGCCGCGTTTGCTCCGCCGTCCGCGCGCTGTTAAGTTGCGCGGCGGGCAAGCTCGGCCGCCGCATCGTTTTGAACATTCTGGAGCCGCCCGACGGGCAAAGGCCTGCAGGTGAAGACGCTGCGCCGTTCGAGGAGCAAGCCTCGCAGGCGTAGCGTGACCGCAACCGCCGACGGCAGCACCGTCGCGCCGGAGCATGTCCGTGAAGTTCGACATTCTGACAATTCTTCCGGAAATGCTTCGCGGCCCGTTGGATGAGAGCATCCTGAAGCGGGCGCAGGAGAAGAAGCTGGTGGAAATTTGCGTGCGCAATCTGCGGGATTGGACGCACGACAAGCACCGCACGACGGACGACCGGCCGTTCGGCGGTGGACCCGGCATGGTCATGAAGCCGGAACCGATCTTTGAAGCAGTCGAGGAGTTGAAGCGCGGCAGCCCGGAGGCGTGGGTAGTGATGCTTACGCCGCAGGGCAAACGCTTCGACCAGCAGGCGGCGCGCGAGTTGGCCGTCCGCGGGCACGTGATCATGATCTGCGGCCATTACGAAGGCGTGGACGAACGCGTGCGGCAGACGCTGGTGGATGAGGAGATTTCCATTGGCGACTACGTCTTGACTAACGGCGCACTCGCCGCCATCGTGGTCATAGATGCCACGGCGCGACTGGTGCCCGGTGTGTTGGGTCACGCAGACAGCGCGAAGGACGAGTCCTTCAGCAGCGACTGGCTGGAATACCCGCAATACACGCGACCGGCGGAGTATCGCGGCATGGCGGTGCCGGAGATGTTGCTCTCCGGCGACCATGCGGCCATCGCCAAGTGGCGTGAAGAACAGCGTCGCCAGCGAACGCGCGAGCGACGACCGGATTTGATTAAGGACGACGAACAGTAAAACGAAGCAGGAAACATGAACATCATCATTGAAGCAATTACGCAGGAACAACTGAAGAAGGACCGCGGCAACTTCCGCGTCGGCGACAGCGTTCGCGTCCATACGAAGGTCATCGAAGGTGACAAGGAACGCATTCAGATTTTTGCCGGCGTTGTCATCGGCCGCCGCGGCCACGGCATCAGCGAGACCTTCACCGTCCGCCGCATCAGCTACGGCGAAGGCGTTGAGCGTATTTTTCCTCTCCACTCGCCGCGCGTCGAGAAGATCGAAGTCGAGCGCGAAGGCTCCACCCGCCGCGCCAAGCTTAACTACCTGCGCGGACGTAAAGGCAAACAGGCGTTGGCCGTTGACGAGAAGACGATGACGGCTGGCGAGATCGTCGCCGCCGCAGCGGCGAAGTCGGAGGCGAAAGCCGTCGCCAAAGCCGAAGCGAAGGTCGCCGAGGCTGCGAACGCCGCCGCCAATGTTGAAGCAAAGGCTGAAGCCAAAGCGGCCGAAGCCGCTGAAAAGGCGAAGTAGATTGTGGGGCGTCGAGCGTGGAGCGTGGAGCGTGAAGAACGACTCGCCCGCGGCCAAAGACGTCCAACGCGTCACGCCGCGCTATCGGCCGAGTTTCCACTTCGAGCGCGCCGCTGTGCGGCGCGGGGCGAAGATCGTTGCTGGTGTGGATGAAGCCGGTCGCGGGCCGCTGGCCGGGCCGGTTGTCGCCGCCGCGGTGATCCTGCCCGACGATTTCAAACTTTCCGGACTCAACGACTCCAAGCAACTCACTGCTGGGCAGCGCGACGAATTCTTCCAGACGCTCACCACGGACCCGCGCGTCCGCTTCGGCGTCGGCATCGTGGACGCCGAGTGGATTGACCGGATCAATATTCTCCAGGCCACGCATCGTGCAATGGCCGAGGCGCTGCGGCACTTGCCGGTTCAACCCGACCATGTGTTGGTGGACGGCCTGCCCGTGAAGAGTCTCACAATTCCCCAGACGGCCATCGTCAAGGGCGACGCTCGCAGTTTCTCCATCGCCGCCGCCTCGGTCATCGCGAAGGTGACGCGGGATCGGATGATGCTGGAGCTGCACGCGCAGTATCCGGTTTATGGTTTCGACCAGCACAAAGGCTACCCGACGCCCGACCACCTCGCCGCGTTGCGCGCTCACGGCCCGTGCCCCGTCCACCGTCGCACCTTCGGCCCGGTGCGGGAGAAGCTGGTGCAGGCGGTGATGGGGTTGTAGCAGGAGAAAGCTCGGATTTGGCCGTGGCAAGTTGTTTGGGGGCTTTGGCTCCTACGGGCGGTGGCACGATCAAAAAACTTGCGGCGGCCAATCCTCCGACCGCCGCCGCAAGTTACCGCAGTTCTATTTGGGTCTAACCCTGGTTGATTCTCAAACCGACTTACTGTTTCCGCATCAAAACCAATCCACCCATTGCCATGCCGAGCAGACCGATGGTGACACCGCCTTCCGGCACCGAGCCGCCGCCACCGCCGGAAGAGCCGTAGGACGAGTAGAACGAGATACCGCCAACCAACGGCGCTCCGCCCGGAGGTGCGTTGAAGACATAGTCCGCCGTCGCGCCGGAGTTGTAGTAAGCCTGAGCCCATCCGCCGTCTTTGCCGCCCCAGTGCAGGAAGGCGTATTGATCGCTCGGCATGGTCATGGTGAAGCTGCTCGAACCCGAAAACGTTTCGGTCTTTGACAACGGGCTACCATTCGGGAGCGCCGTCGGAACCGGGTAGCTGGTGCCTTGGGAGGTGTTGAAAGCCGCCACGTCAGCCTTCAGCCAGTTGAAAACGGCGGTGTCACCAAAGTCGCTCAGTTGGCTGGCGGGCGCGGCGATTACGGGGGTGTTGCCGAGCATGGTGATGTTGATCGGGATGGCCCCGGCCGGGATGGCGGCCAAGCTCAGGACCAACACCATTCCAGCAGTAAGTTTCTTGATCATCGCATTCATGGCACTGAATAGGGCAGGCGGCGTGCCAAGCGGGGATCAGCGAAGGATGACCCGCTCGGGGACTGCGATTCACCGCGGATTTTCAGCGAAAACCCCTCATTTTAGGTTCGACCGCCTGTGTCGTGCAGGGCGAGGTTGTTTGCAGTCTCACCATGCATTGTCATTGCAAATGCGAGGAAGTGAGGGCACAGCGGTTTTTTGCATTGGCCGCAATTTGAGCTTCCCCAACAGCAGGCGAGCGGATAGAAACGTCCGTGCCGGGCCGTAGTCGGCACCGAAACGCCAGATTAAGCTCCTAGTCGAAAGGACAGACAAACATGTCAGGCCATAGCAAATGGGCGACGATTCGCCACAAGAAAGGCGCGCTCGACGCGAAGCGCGGGCAGATTTTTTCCAAGCTCGCCAAGGAAATCATTGTCGCGGCCAAGCAGGGCGGCGGCGATGCCGGCATGAACCCGCGCTTGCGCACGGTGTTGCTCAAGGCCCGGTCGGTGAACATGCCGTCGGACAACATTGATCGCGCCATCAAGCGCGGCACTGGCGAGTTGCCCGGCATTGTTTACGAGGAAATCACTTACGAAGGGTTTGCGCCCGGCGGCGTGGCGATGATCGTCGAGTTGCTCACCGACAACAAGAACCGCACGTCGGCGGAAATCCGCAACGTCTTCACGCGCAACGGCGGCCACCTCGGTGGCGGCGCGGTAAAACATCTCTTCCATCGCCGCGGCCAGTTTGTCGTGAGTCAGGACAAAATCAGTGAGGACGAACTGATGACCATCGCGCTCGACGCTGGCGCGGAGGACATGACCACGACCGACGCGGGCTACGAGATCACCTGCGACCCCGCGCACTTCGAGGCGGTCCAGAAGGCGCTCGACGGCAAGAACATCAAGCCTGACACGGGGGAGTTGACGTTCCTGCCGCTGAACCCGGTGCCGATTGCCGACGAAGGGACTGCGCGCACGGTGTTGAGGCTGTTTGGCGAACTCGAAGATCACGACGACGTGCAGAACGTTTACGCGAATTTCGATATCGCAGAAGATGTTCTCGCCAAGGCGGCGGAGTGAGGAGGCGGAGTAATGGAGTGGTGGAGTGATGGAGTAATGGGAACGGCATCCAATCGTCCCTCCAATACTCTACTACTCCAATACTCCAACACTCCATGACTTCGATGATCATTCTCGGAGTGGATCCATCCTTGCGCTCGACCGGTTACGGCGTCATCGAGGTGGCCGGCAACGAAATGCGTGGTCTGGCCTTCGGCGAGATCAAGAACAAGCCGAGCTTGCGGCAATCGCAGTGTCTGCTGCGCATCCACGACGAACTCCGCGATGTCATTGCCCGTGAGAGGCCGGACACCGTCGCCATCGAGAGCATCATCTACGTCCAGTCCACTCGCGTTGCGATCATCATGGGCCACGCGCGCGGCGCGGCAGTGCTCGCGGCGGCAGCGGCGGGTTTGACGATCTTCGAATACGCCCCGCGCAAGGTGAAGGCCGTCGTCACAGGTCTCGGTGCGGCGGGCAAGATGCAGGTCGGGCGCATGGTGCGCGCGTTGCTGGGTCTGGCGGAGGTTCCACCGCCCGATGCTGCCGACGCGCTTGCGTTGGCCATCTGTCACGCGCAGAATCAGCGCGGCATCGTCATTGAGCCGCCGAAACAGATATGACGAAGAAGATGGACAAACAGGGAAGGCGCGAAGACGCGAAGTTGAGGGATGACGAAGAAGGTGGGATAACCGGCTTTTGCTTCCCGTCTTCACGTCTTCCCTGTTCATTTTCCGTGTCCTTCCGTGCATTCCGTGGTTAACCTCCCACAGCCATGATCTCTTTTCTCCGAGGCAAACTGGTCGCCGCATCGCCCACGCACGTTATCGTGGACTGCAACGGCGTCGGCTACGAGGTCGCCATCCCGCTCTCCAGCTTTGACAAACTGCCTCCGCCTGGCGGCGACGTGCGCATCCTGACGCATTTCCACATCCGCGAAGACGCGCAGTTGCTCTACGGCTTTATGACCGAGGCCGAGCGCGGACTGTTCAAGCTCCTGCTCAGCGTCAGCGGCGTCGGGCCGAAGATCGCGCTCACGCTGTTGGGCGGCATGTCGGCCGTCGCGCTCAAGGGTGCCATCGTCAGTAACGACATCAAATCGCTCTCCCGCATCAAGGGCGTCGGCGCGAAGACCGCCGAGCGCCTTTGCGTCGAGCTTCGCGACAAGATCGGGGCCATTGGCGCTTTCGAGGCCTCCGGCGCGAGGCACGCGCTCACCGCCGAGGACCAGAAACTGAACGACGCCATCCTCGCGATGGTCTCGCTCGGTTACAAACAGCTCGAGGCCCACAAAACCGTCCACGCCGCCATTGCTAAGCTCGGCGCGACGGCGACTGTCGAGGAGATCGTTCGCCAAGCGTTGAAGTCGGCGTGAAGCGGTAGCGCCGGCATCCTTGCCGGCGATGTTCCGACGCATTCGAGAAGGCCGCCGGCAGGGACGTCGGCGCTACAGGTGGCTCCTTGCGTTTCAAACATCTCGCATCTACTTTTCGAGCCAACGGTTGGAGCAAGCAGGCTGACTCGATTCCAAACACTGCGAATGAACGCGGCCATTTGTCATGCTTTGATGCGCTCGCGGTTCCTCCGCGAGTTGCGCGCTACTTTGCCCAAGGCAACCGGCTGGCAGTTGACATTTCTTCCGGTAGCGGAGACTGCCGACGGCATCCCCCTGACGCTCACAAGAAGCTGCTATTGCTCACTGATGAACTGGTCGAAAGAGTGCCACGATGGCTGTGAGAAAGTCGCTGCGGCGAACCTCTGTCACAGCAACCGAAACATGAAGGCCCGCAGTTGGCAGTGTCAGGCGGGGCTGTGGCACGTGGCAGTGCCTGTCGTTGTTGGAGATCAACAGGTTGGGACGTTGATCGGCGGGCAGGTGCTTCGCCAGCGGCCGACACGGCAGGGTTTTCTGCGCCTGACCAAACGGCTGGCTGCGTGGCGGCTTGGCTCGCGTTTGAAGCGCATCAGGACAGCCTACATGAACACGCCTGCCGTTTCGAGCAGCGAGTTTGAAGGCATGGTGCAGGTCCTGAATCTCTTTGCCAGACAGTTGGCTGCGGAGGCCGAGCGTGGTTTGGTCGCCTGTCAAAGCGGCGAGCCTCCGTGGTTGACGCGTGCGCGGCAGTGGGTGGAGTCCAACGGGCACCGTCGCGTGACGCTGTCGGAGGCGGCTGGACATGCGCACATGAGTCCCAGTTACTTCTCCACGATGTTCAAGAAGACCACGGGCACAGCTTTCTTGGAATACGTCGCCCGGATCCGCGTGGAGAAGGCCAAGACGTTGTTGCAGGATCCGTTTGCGCGCGTCTCGGAGGTGGCCTTCGCCGCCGGCTTCGGTTCGATTCCCCGGTTCAACAGCGCCTTTCGGAAGCTCGCGGGAATGTCGCCGACGGAATACCGCGCCTCCATTCGGGGCTGAGCCGCGCTGCGAGTCGACGCGCAGAGCGTTCGTTTCACTTCCTCTCCCACGGCGGGGCGCGCCACCGCTCCGTAAAATCCAAGCAGTAATTCCAAAAACACGAGAAGCGCGGGCCAGTGGGGAGTGCTAGAGGTCATAGTGCGTTGTTGCAATGGACCGGTGAAGACGATATAAAAAGAAAATTCCTGTCGGGAGATATTATGAACAACATCCTCAAAATGACTTTGGCGCTGGCTTCGATATCGCTGCCACTTCAAATTCAAGCGATTCCTATTACGGTTTTCAATGCTGGCTTCGAAGCTCCCGCTGTAGGACTTACTTCCACTCCACCGGCCAACTGGACTGTCAGCGGTGGAGGTGCTGGGGTGTGGAACATTAACGCATCACCGCTGGGATACTGGACTGTTCCGGCTCCTGAGGGCAACCAAATCGGATTCGTTTCCAGCGCCCCCAGTCCGGGTTCTCCTGCAACCCTGAGCCAGGTTTTGTCGACCGCTCTTGCTGCCGATACGATATACACGTTATCGGGTTTTGTAGGGCATCCTATCGGCTACGATTCCGGGACACTCTATAGCACTTCTCTCTATGCAGGTGGAAATTTGATCAGCTCGATGAGCACCGCTGGACCCGCTGGAACTTTTGCGCCGTTTAATTTGGTCTATAACAGCAGCGGTTCCGCATTCATCGGGCAAGCTTTGGAAATTCGACTTGGAAGCAGTCAGGCTCAGACAGCCTTTGATGCGATATCCTTGAACGCACAGGGTGCTTCGGGCGGCGGGAGCGTTTCGGAAGGTGGCTTGACCATTCTGTTGCTTGGAATGAGCCTGACAAGCCTTGGTTGGATACGCAGGGCGATGAGCGAGTGAGCTGCGTGGTTCTGACCACGATCCACTGAGGCATTACTGCCGCTGCTTGTTTTCTCTTGCCGCTCATCATCGCCTCACGCATCCTCGCTGCATGGCCGAGCGGTTTGTCACTGAAAGCATCCAACACCCGGACAAGGCGTTTGAACTGACGCTGAGGCCGCCGGATTTTGCCTCCTACATCGGGCAGGCGAAGGTGAAGGAGCGGCTTGAACTGGCCGTGGAAGCGGCGAGGCAGCGCACCGAGCCGGTCGGGCATGTCCTGCTCAGTGGCCCGCCGGGATTGGGCAAGACCACGCTCGCGCACATCATCGCCCGCATGATGGGCAGCAACATCGTTGTCACCAGCGGCCCCACCATCGAGCGCGCGGGCGATCTGGCGGGCCTGCTCACCAAGCTCGAGCGCGGCGACGTTCTCTTCATTGATGAAATCCACCGCCTGCCTTCGCAGGTCGAGGAGTATCTCTACCCGGCGATGGAGGATTTCCGGCTCGACATCCTGATTGACCAGGGGCCGAGCGCGCGGAGCGTGCGGTTGAACCTGCCGCGCTTCACGCTCATCGGCGCGACCACGCGCAGCGGCCTGCTCACCGCGCCGTTGCGCAGCCGCTTCGAGATCACCGACCGGCTGGATTACTACGTGGCGGCGGACTTGCAGCAAATCTGTCTTCGCTCGGCTCGCATCCTCGGCGTGGAGATAGACGACCCCGGTGCGCTGGAGATCGCCCGCCGTTCGCGCGGCACGCCGCGGCTCTGCAACAACCTCCTCCGCCGCGTCCGCGACTATGCCCAGGTCCGCGCCGATGGCCGCATCACCGCGCCCATTGCCGACAAGGCCCTCGCCATGCTGGACATTGACGAGCACGGCCTCGACGACATGGACAAGCGCATCCTCGAAGCCATCGTCCACAAATATCGGGGCGGCCCCGTCGGCGTGAGCACCATCGCCGTTGCCGTGGGCGAGGAACCGGGCACGATCGAGGAAGTCTATGAACCATTCCTGATCCAGGAAGGCTACCTCCAGCGCACCCCGCAGGGCCGCGTGGCGACCGAGCTGACCTACAAGAAGCTCGGCGTCAAACGCACCAGCAAGTCCCAGAGCGAACTGTTCTGACCGCGTCAGCTCTCAGCGGTCAGTGGAACCACGGAATGCACTGCTGTCCTGTGGCTACTCAAGGACGCCAGTCGAGTGCGTCCACTTCGGGGTAAAACCCCTGTCTATCTCGAAAGAAAAGCGTCTGTTCACCTTGAGATAAAAAATTCGCTCGCCCTGTGCTGTGAAATCGGGGTGATAGGCTTCAAGGCGCGAGAACCCATAACCCTTCGAGAAGGCATCAATCTCCGCAAGCGTCGCTGGAAGTCTGCCGTTCTGTTCTGCAAATCGCTTCATCTCACCGGCCATCGGCCAAACCAATTGCACGAGTGGTTCCGCCTCTGCGTAGTCATGACGCCAAGCAATGAACCGGGAGACAGGCACCCAAGCTATCGCAGCCACAATCGCCGCGGCACAAATGATAATGATGGCGTGCTTCTTCATGCTCATCCGCTTCACCTTCTCCGCCCATAGTCCTCTCGGCGGCTGGCGGGGGCAAGGGCGAAAGCGGCGGGGGAGAGAAGCTCTCAGCGCTCAGCTTTCAGTTGTCAGCCGCCGGCAGTTTTTCCCCGGCACTGTAGCTGCGTGGTGGCCTACGGCGGCAACATCTACGTTTCATTTGCGGACGGCGTCTCCGGCCCGCCGCCGGATCAAGACCCGCGATGGAAACTGTTGACCATCGTCGGCCCCGCCGGTGCCGCAGGCAGTCAAGGCCCCGCTGGAGATCCCGGCAGCCCCGGCAGTCCCGGCCCCGAAGGCCCGCAGGGTCCGCCGGGAGAAGTCAGCAACCAACAACTCGCCGACGCCATCGGCGGCACCAGCGCCAACACCAACAGCGTGCAAACACTCGACACCTACGCCGACCTGCCCACGGCGATATCGAAGCTCAACGAGTTGATCAATGCGTTAAGGCGATGAGGAAGAAGTGAAACCACAGATGGACACAGATGAACTCGGATGGGATAATCTTCATCAGTGTGAATCAGTGTTCATCAGTGGTTTTTCTCAATGCGTCGTCAGCCGAACCCTGCTGCTGCGACGGGCGAGGCGAGTGAAGATGAGGAAGAAGTGAAACCACAGATGGACACAGATGAACGCGGATGGGATAATCTTCATCAGTGTGAATCAGTGTTCATCAGTGGCTTTTCTTAATGCGTCGTCAGCCGGAGAATGGTCCCGCAGCAGAACGGCGAATGAAGAGTGAGGAGTTAAGAGTTATGAATTTCCGGAATCCCCAATTCTTCACTCTCAACTTTTCACTCTTAACTTCCATGTCCCGACCCCTGCTGCGCTGGTAATGCAAAACCAAGGAACCTGCATGGAAAAGCCGCCCATAATACAGCAACCGGAACCGCCGCCATCTCGGTTTCCGCTTTGGTTGGCTCTTGGCGCGAATGCCGCCAATTTCCTCATGAGCATCCAGTTCTACTTCGTTCCATCAGGCGCGCACATTCGACCAATGGCTTGGGGTCTGTGGGTCATCGTTGTTGGTCTCGGTGGCTCCATTGCGCTTCCTTTGGTATTCGATGTGAATCGGCGACATTGGCGTAAGGTCTGGCCGTGGTTGACAGTTCTGCTGGCTCTTACCCCATTTCCACTGGCGATGGCGATGCTGGCCCACGCGTCTAAAGTGAGAGGCTTCTTTATTGCAGATTGAATCACAGGAACGAATGAAGACGATCAGCCGAACCCTGCTGCGAGCGGCCAGCGAGTGAAGAGCGAGGAATTAAGAGTTATGAATTTCCGGAATCCACCATTCTTCACTCTCAACTTTTCACTCTTAACTTCCCTGTCCCGAACCCTGCTGCTGATGATGTGGCTGGCAAAGTGCCGATATTCTTGTGGCAAGAACAGGCCATGAAACAACCACTTATTATTCTCTCACTTCTGTTACCGCTGGAATCCAGTTCTTCTGCTGCGGGTGCCGAGCCAGATCTGGGTCTTTCGGATGTTAGCCTGCAACTCTCATTTGTGACAACTAATGAGAAATCAGATCCCGATCGAGTATCCGTGTCCATTACGAATACCAGCCATCGCAGCGGCAAGTTTCGTCTTCCGTCGCCATTTGTGGCTGCTGCTGCTGATCAAGACGGATACGTGCCATACACGCCAAGCCTAGCGTTGCGGGTCAAAGAGCTGAAGACAGGGATGGATGCGAGCTTCGTCTTCACAAAACTGCGTAAACCGAGTGGTCCGGGCGAACTCATTTTCCTGAAGCCAGGGGAAGTGAGGAGTTTTGAATTTCCGTTGATGCTCTTCTATCGCTGGGGGCCATGTAACCCAGCCGAGAGCTTCAAGGAATGCTTCAAGCCGGGCGATGTCATGCTAGAAGTTCGCGCTGAGGTTTTTGTGATCAAGAAGAGCGGCTCACGCAGGACTGTGTCGAATGCGCAGACGTTGCGCTGCTCCTTTCCGGAGTGGTTGTTCAAAGGAAGCAAGGACGAAAAACAAAGTGGCTTGGTAACTGGAGCCCACGTCCTGCCGACGGAAGGCACCGCAGACAGTCTGTCGAGCGGATACAGTCTGAATTGGAGCGCGGAATCAGAACTACTACGGTTTCGCGCTTGCCCCGCTAACTCGGGTTCTTTACATAGTTCGACAGACAATGCGCTATGCGGTGTTTATCGTCGGCTGGACGAGCGGGTTGGTTTGGTTGCGGTTTATTTGTTCCCCGATCACACTTATTCCATCGCCGTGTTTTCCGATGCCGGTCCAGATAAAGTCGCAACCAGCGGCCGATGGAAGTTCGAAAATGAAAAAGTCGAACTCGTGGAGACTTATCGTTCACACCAGGCAACGGCGATGGTTGGGCTGGACAAAAAACTCCAACGATTCAGTTCATTCAGCTTCTTCCTATTACGCGGCTCCCGGAAAGAAATCTTGATCCCGACAGAGTTCTTGGTGAATCGGCCAAAGGATAAGCTTATCAGTCCCAGTGAGTGTTGGTCGCGCTGGCGGTATTACCTCGATTGGGACGCAGTCCAAAAACGACTGAAAGACGTGGAGAAATGAACCGCGCAACTATTTATGGCTGCAATGCAGACAGCAAGTTGCTGACTCAATGGGAATGAGGAACCAATGAACCCGATCCTCCGAAACCTGCTGCTGCGAGCGGCCGGCGAATGAAGAGTGAGGAATTAAGAGTTATGAATTTGCGGAATCCCCAATTCTTCACTCTCAACTTTTCACTCTTAACTTCCCTGTCCCGACCCCTGCTGCTGCTGGCGATGGCGGTGGCGGTGGCGGGTTGCTCGACACCTCGAACCGGGCAGCCACAGATCACGGAGTTTGTCTTGCCGGAATGCGATTTCGTTGAAGAGAGGCTTGTGCGGCAGCTCGATGAGGCCAAAAGGATAATGACAGAGCCTGTCCTAACGAGCCAACAGCCAGCGAGCGTGAAGCGGCCTTTGATTTCTGACGAGGCCTTTCGGAGTGACCCCGAGATCAGGCAGTTCTTCAAGGATGCGGGCGCGGAGTCGGAACTGGACAAGATACTGAGCGACCCCTTTTGGATTGAGACGCTACCGAGGGTTGATTTCGGCACGAACATCCCCGGTCGTGAGGTGGCGGAGTATTACCAAGCTGTTTTCGAGAATGCCGGATGGAAGAAAGGGCGCGGCATCTTCCCGCTGTCGGAAGGCACGCTCTGCAACGGCGACTGGCTACAGGTCTTTGTGCGAGGCAACAAGATGGTTCTTGTCCATGTGTGCGGATCAATGGAAAAACGGCTGGAAGAGACGAAGGATAGTTTCATCTGGAGGCAGATCATTCTCGTGTTCCGAGGCCTCAAGCCGGAGGAACTCTTGGGTCGGGATTTCAGGAAGAGGTTTTCCATCCCGATGCCGAAAACGAAATAATTCGTGGCTGTGGCAGAAACAACGAGAATAGAGAGCAAATAGAATCAAGCCATGAAGACGATCAGCCGAAACCTGCTGCGAGCGGCCGGCGAGTGAAGAGTGAGGAATTAAGAGTTATGAATCTTCGGAATCCCCAATTCTTCACTCTCAACTCTTCACTCTTAACTTCCCTGTCCCGAACCCTGCTGCTGCTGGCGATGGCGTGGGCGGCGGCAGCGAGCGCCGCCGACGGAGAAGGCAAATGGAAGCAACTGCTGGATACAAAACTTGTGGACGAGTGGCAGCCGATCTTCATCGACGCGTATGTCGATCCCGAGCATGGCCGACCACCCCGACCGGCAGAGACATTGGCGCAGAAGATGATCGCCTTTAACAAAGTCATCGCCAAGAGCACCGGCGGCCAGACAGTGCCGATCTACCTGTCGCCCGAAGCGGCAACCGTTCAATACCCCAAACAGGAGAAACCGCGCGGGGTTCAGATCATGATAGCAATAGTGAGCGTATCGCTTCGGGATACCTTGCGCTACGTCACGGACATATCAGGAGTGAGGTTCAAGATAACCGACGAAGGCATTCTCATTTTCGTGCCGCCAAAGCCTGCGAAGAAGTAACAACGGAGAATCACCCGAAAAGGAAAACGCAAGGAGCGAGGCAACCATGCAGATGCGACTGAACAAATTCATGCGTTGGGCCGCTGCTCTGGTATTTCTGGTTGCCTTTCTTATTTGCGCGAATTACGCCGCATGCAACACATGGGCGGCCAGCTTTCATGAAAACCCAAACACCGAAATCTACAAACGCCACGCATACTGGTGCCTTGCCGGAATGGCCGCTTCCTTGGCATGCGTCGTTTACTTCGTCTGGCCGCGAAAATGTTCTGCTGAGAAATAATGCAACCATGAACCGGATCCTCCGAAACCTGCTGCGAGCGACCGGCCAATGAAGAACGAGGACCCCAGCGTTATGAATCTTCGGAATCCCCAATTCTTCACTCTCAACTTTTCACTCTTAACTTCCCTGTCCCGAACCCTGTTGCTGCGAGAGCGTGAGGCGAGTGAAGAGTGAAAAATGAAGAGTGAAGAGTTTTCGGAGCAGTCAGCGGTCAGTGAAGGGCGGGGTTTCGGCGCAGAATTACCGGTGGAATTGCGAAGCAGATATTGACGGGGCGGGGGATTCGTGGCAGGGAATACGCACGTATGATCAAGTATCCGCATGTGAAGGAATGGGTAGAACGAATGGCCGCGATGTGCCAGCCGGACCAGGTCTATTGGTGTGATGGCTCGGAGGAGGAGCGCGACCGATTGACGGCCGAGGCGTTGAAGACCGGCGAGTTGATCGAGCTGAACCAGAAGAAGGCGCCCGGCTGCTATCTGCATCGCACGGCGCGGAACGATGTCGCCCGCACGGAGCACTTGACCTACATCTGCACGAGCTTCCAAGGCGATGCCGGCCCGACGAATAACTGGATGAGCCCGCGCGAGGCTTACCGCAAGGCGCGCGAAATCTTCACCGGCGCGATGAAGGGCCGGACGATGTATGTGGTGCCATTCGCGATGGGGCCAATCGGGTCGCCGTTCTCGAAGATCGGCATCGAGCTGACGGACAGCATTTACGTGGTGCTGAACATGCGGATCATGACGCGCATGGGCAAGACGCCGTTGAACGCGCTCGGACCGCAGGGGGAGTTCACCAAGTGCCTGCACAGCAAGGCGGACCTCGACATCAACCGCCGGATGATTTTGCATTTCCCGGAAGACAACGCTGTCTGGTCGGTCGGCAGCGGCTACGGCGGCAATGTGTTGCTGGGCAAGAAGTGTCTCGCGTTGCGCATCGCCAGTGTGCTGGCGCAGCGGGAGAAATGGTTTGCGGAGCACATGCTGATCCTCGGCGTTGAAGAGCCTGGCGGCCGCCATCTGTATGTCGCCGCCGCGTTTCCAAGCGCCTGCGGCAAGACGAATCTCGCGATGCTGTTGCCACCGGAAGGTTTGAAGCGGAAAGGCTATAGCATCTGGACGGTCGGCGATGATATCGCATGGATGCGCCTGGACACGGACGGCCAGCTTTGGGCGGTGAACCCGGAGATGGGTTTCTTTGGCGTCGTGCCCGGCACGAACATGCGCACCAACCCGAACGCGATGCTCACGATCAAGCACGACACGATTTTCACCAACGTCGCCATGCGGCCTGACCACACCGTCTGGTGGGAAGGGCACGACGACCCGCCGCCAGCCAAGGCGCTGGATTGGCAGGGCAAACGGTGGAAGCCCGGTATGACTGAGACGGACGGCAAGGTGATCATGGCCAGCCATCCGAACAGCCGCTTCACCGCGCCGTTCACCAATTGTCCAACGCACTCGTTCCGCTACGACCAGCATCACGGCGTGCCGATTTCCGCGATCATCTTCGGCGGACGTCGCGCGACGCTCGCGCCACTGGTCTATGAAGCGTTCAACTGGGAGCATGGCGTGTTCATGGGGGCGAGCATGGCGAGCGAGCGCACGGCGGCGCAAGTCGGCGCGGTCGGCGAAGTCCGGCGCGACCCGATGGCGATGCTGCCATTCTGCGGCTACAACATGGCGGATTACTTTGGCCACTGGTTCGACATGGGCGAGCGCATCCGGCGGCATCCGAAGATTTTTCACGTCAACTGGTTCCGCACCGACGAGAAAGGCAAGTTCTTGTGGCCGGGCTTTGGCGAGAACCTGCGCATCATCGAGTGGATTCTGGCCCGGTCGCGCAATGTGGTTGAGGGCGTGAAGACGCCCATCGGCTACGTGCCCGACCCGAAAGACATAGACATGACCGGCCTGAAGCTGCCCGCAGGAGCGATGGACAAGCTGCTGGCGGTAAATAAGAAGGAGTGGCTGGCCGAGTTGGACTCCAGCAAGAAGTTCTTCGATCAGTTTGGGTCGCGCATGCCTGATGAGTTGTGGGCGCAGCACGAACAGCTTCGCCAACGGCTGCTCGCCTCGAAGGCATAGCGCGGCGAGCGTGCGCGGTCGCCGCGATCCAGTCGAGGTCTGCGATGCAACGAAAGTTCTGCTCTGTTTGCGGTGGCGCGCTGACACCGGCGGCGGGGCCTCATCAGCCGCAGAAGTGCGCGTCATGTGGCGCCGAGCATTTCCGAAACTCCAAGCCTTGCGCCGGGGCGTTGGTGGTGCGCGGCGGTCGCGTGCTACTTGCGCGCCGCGCGATTGAGCCGTTCAAGGATCACTGGGATATACCCGGCGGCTTTCTCAACGAGGGCGAACACCCCGACGACGGCGCTCGCCGCGAGATTCTTGAGGAGACTGGGTTGCGCGTGCGGCTTGTTGAGTCTCTTGGCATTTACATGGACCGTTACGGCGGCGACGACGCGGAAGAGTGGACGTTGAACGTTTACTATCTCGCCGAACCGCTGGACGACGCCGAGCCGCGCGCGGCAGACGATGCCAGCGAGCTTGCGTGGTTCGCACCGGACGAACTGCCCGCGACGATGGCGTTCAAGCACGAGCATCAAGTTCTCGCCGACTGGCGGGCGCGGCTTCGACGATCGTAGAGGCAGCCGATGCAATCCGAACTGCCGTCGCCAGCCCGCGATCCCGCCAAGGCGGTAGGCTACGGTCTGGCCGCCGTCGCGCTTTGGGCAACCGTCGGCAGCGCGTTCAAACTGACGCTGCGGCATGCGACGCCGGTTCAGTTGCTTTTCTACGCGGCACTGGTTTCAGCGATCCTGCTCGTTGTCATTCTTGTCTGTCGCGGGGAGATTGGCCAACTCGTGGCTGGCTCGCGCAAGTCCTGGTGGCGCGCCGCGCTGCTCGGTTTGGTGAATCCCGTTGCCTACTACCTGCTGCTGTTTTCAGCTTACGATCGGTTGCCGGCGCAGGAGGCGCTGGCGCTCAACTACTCATGGCCGCTGATGTTGATGCTGCTCGGCTCGGCGATCCAACGCCGCTGGCCGCGGGGCCGGGACATGGTGGCGGGCGCGATTTGCTACGCGGGCATCTGGTGCGTCGCCACGCGCGGCGATGTCTTCTCGCTGCGCTTCGCCGACCCGCTCGGCGTCGGTCTGGCGCTAGCCAGCACGGTGGCATGGGCTGCGTCGTGGATTGTCAGCCGTTCCGATCCGCGTCCGCCCGTGGTTGCGCTGGCGCAGAACTTCCTCGTCGCCGTGCCGGTGCTTGCCGTCGTTGTCGCGGCGAAGGGCGGGGGATTCGTCGTGGACGGTTACACGCTGATGGGCAGCGCCTACGTCGGCGCGTTCGAGATGGGCGTGACGTTCGTGCTCTGGCTGCTGGCGCTGCGCTCCGCCGCCAACCCGGCGGTCGTCGGCAACCTCAGTTTTCTTGCGCCGGTGGCGTCGCTGTTCCTGATCAACCTTGTTGTAGGAGAGCCTCTGAAGGCGTCCACTCTCGTTGGTCTCCCGCTGATTTTGGTGGGGCTGGTCATTCAGAATTGGCGACAGACACGAGCGTGATTGATGACGTTATCGTTCTTGTTGGACGGCTGTTTTCATGTCTGGCAGACTGCGCGGCATGAAGACGCTGCGATTCGCGATTGGATTGCTCGTGGTCGTGATGGGGGCCGGCCATTGGTTTGCTGCGGAAGACGCTTGCGCGGCTGAAGGAGCGCGCAACGTGACAACAGTGAAACGACCGGCGCCCGTGCTACGGCCACCGTCAAGCCCGCTTCATCAGCCGCCGAAATGGATTGGTGTGACCGCCGAGCCGATACCGGACATCGTTCGCTCGCATTTGCCGAAGCTGATGCCGGGGTATGGGGTCATGATTCAAAGTGTCGCGAAGGAAAGTCCGGCGGCGGTCGCCGGATTGGAGCGGTCGGATATCATCGTGCGCGCCGATGGCCAGCCGGTGGCCAATCCGCAGGAACTTCAGGCGGTTTTGAACCGGCGCAACTTCGGCACGCAGGTGCGGCTCGATCTCATCCAAAAAGGCATCTCGAAAACCGCCTACTGCATCGTGCTGGAAAACATGGACGCCGATGGAGCCGCCGCGGCGGCTGTGGCTCATGAACGCAACCCCTTTCGCGGGCTGAAGGGTGACAAGGTGACGATTCAGTTTTCCTGCCCGGATGCGGAGGGCAACATGCAGACGATCTCCGCGACGAAGCTCGACCAGTTGGGACAGCGGGCGCAGCAGGATGAGGAATTCCGGGGCAAGCTCCAGCGAATGTTCGATGGCTTGCAGCAGAATCAGCAGGGCGTCACCATCGTCATCCGTCCTAGTCAGGAACTGCCAGCGGCGCCGAATCCGTGATGACGCGGTGCGCAAGTTTTCCAAGACCAACAGTTCAAAACGGAGACATAAGACAATGATGAAGAGAATGGCGATTGTTACAGCGGCAGTGTGTGTGGGATGGGTGGCGACAGCGGGCGCGGGTGACGCCGTGCCGCCAAAGACACATCCCGACTCGACGGGCTGGGAGAGCGTGTTCAACGCGAAACTGTCCAACGCGACCTTTCCCAAAGGCATCTGGTTTTATGAGGACGGTTTGCTGACGGCGTCGAAAGACGAGTGCATCTGGACCCAAAAGCAATACGAGAACTTCATCATGGACCTGGAGTTCAAAAACGGCGACGCGGCCAACAGCGGCGTGATCGTTTATGCGTCAGACATGAAGAACTGGATTCCGAACTCGGTGGAAATCCAGATTCTCGACGACGGTTCGCCGAAGTGGGCGAAGGCCGCGGCTACTTGGAAGTGCGGCGGCCTTTTTGGGCGGTCCGCGCCGAAGAAACAGGCCGTCAAGAAAGCTGGCGAATGGAACCGCATGACCGTTGTCTGCAAAGGACCGATGATCTGTGTGTTGCTCAACGGCGAACTCGTCACCGAAGCCGACATGAAGCAATGGACCTCCGCCAAGAAGAACCCGGACGGCACCGACATCCCGCCGTGGCTGAGCAAGCCGATGGCCGAGTTGCCGACAAAAGGCCACATCGGCCTTCAAGGCAAGCACGGCGGCGCGCCGATTTACTTCCGCAACGTCAAGATCAAGCAGCTTGAGTGAGCGCCGATTGGGCGTTACGGAAATGAGACAGGGATTCAGCCGAAACACTCTGGCAGCCAGTTTCACCATTCTGGCGATTGTGTTCTCCACCACCGCTTCTTCCGCGCCGAACCTGACGCTGTGGTATCAGCAACCCGCGAAGAAGGGGATGAACGAGGCGTTGCCAATCGGCAACGGCAAGTTCGGCGGGCTGATTTACGCCGGGGCGAGCCGGGAGCGCGTGGTGCTCAACGAGATCAGCCTCTGGACCGGCAGCGAGGTGTCGTCGGACGATTACTCGAAGATGGGTTGGTATCAGATGCTCGGCGAGTTGCTTGTGGACGTGGCGGATGGTCGCGCGAGCGCGGTGACGGTGCCGACGGTGATTTGTGCCAGCGACCACAAGGCGTTTTATGAGCGCGAAGAGCTGGCGATGGCGGGCGACAGCAACCCGGCGACGAAGTGGTGCGTCGAGCATCACGGCCGGCCGGTGGTTTGGGAACTCCGCCTGCCAGATGCTCGTGTGGTGGACCGGTATGTGTTCACTTCCGCGCAGGACGTGCCGGGGCGCGACCCGTCCACGTGGAAACTCTCCGCCTCGAACGACGGCGTGTCGTGGGCGACGCTCGACCGCCACGCGAACGAGCCGCCTTTCACCAAACGTGGCGAGACGAAGACTTATGAGTGCAAGAATGCGAAAGCCTTTCGACTTTACCGGTTGACCTTTGAGCCAAACAAGGGCGTCTCGCACTTTCAGGTCGCGGAGATTGCGATTCCAGGTGTGACGGCCGCGGCGGGCAAGGAAGCTTTGAACGTGCAGGACTATCGCCGCTCGCTCGACATCGCGACGGCGACTCACAACGTCAGCTACCGGTCCGGTGGCGTCACGTATCGGCGCGATGCGTTTGCGTCGCACGCCGATGGGGTGATGGTGCTGCGGTTCTCAGCAGACAAGCCGGCGTCGTGCAGCGGCGCGGTGCGGCTGCAAGGCGCACATAAGGAGACGACGGCTGCTGCGAAGAACACGCTGGTGTTTTCCAGCTCGCTCGAAAACGGCCTGAAGTATGAGACGAAGCTGCTGGCGCTCAACGAGGGCGGGACGGTCTCGGCGAGCGATGGGAAGCTGGAATTCAAGAACTGCGACAGCCTCACGCTGCTGATTGCGGCAGGCACGGATTACGTGGCGGATTACGGCAGGAAGTATCGCGGCGAAGCGCCGAGCGCGGCGGTTGAGAAGCGCCTCGCTGCGGCGGTAAAGAAGAAATATGAGGCGCTGAAGGCGACGCATGTTAAGGATTTCCAATTGCTCTTCAACCGCGTCTCACTCGACCTCGGCGCGACGCCAGCGGAGCGGCTCTCGTTGCCGATTGACCAGCGGAAGGTGCTACACGCCGAGAAGGGTGGCGACCCGGACTTGGAGGAGTTGCTGTTCCAGTATGGCCGCTACCTCCTGATCTCCTGCTCGCGGCCGGGCGGCTTGCCGGCGAACCTGCAAGGGTTGTGGTGCGACAGCAACAAGCCGCCGTGGCACAGCGATTATCACGCGAACATCAACATCCAGATGAACTACTGGCCCGCCGAGCCGGCAAACCTTGCTGAGTGCCACACGACGCTGTTTGATCTCATCGCGAGCCAGCTTGAGCCGTGGCGGAAGGCGACGGCGGAGGAGAAGCAGTTCGCGACCGCGTCCGGCAAATCGCGCGGCTGGGCGGTCCGCACTTCGCACGGCATCCACGGCGACATCGGCTGGCAGTGGGACGTGCCGGCGAACGCGTGGTATTGCCAGCATTTCTGGTGGCACTACGTCTTCGGCGGCGATAAGCGGTGGCTCAGGCGCGTGGCGTATCCCGTCATGAAGGAGACGTGCGAGTTCTGGGAGGATCGCCTGAAGGTGCTGGCCGACGGCCGGCTGGTCGTGCCGAACGGCTGGTCGCCGGAGCACGGCCCGCACGAGGACGGCGTGAGCTATTGCCAACAGATCGTCTGGGACCTGTTCAACAACTACGTTGCTGCGAGCGAGGCGCTCGGCGTGGACTCGGCCTATCGCGCGAAGATTGCCGCGATGCGCGACAAGCTTGTCGGGCCGAAGGTCGGCGGTTGGGGCCAGTTGCAGGAATGGATGACCGACCGCGACGACCCGAACGATCATCACCGCCACACGTCGCACCTGTTTGCGATCTTTCCCGGCCAGCAGATCAGCATCGTCAAGACGCCGGAGTTTGCCGCCGCGGCGAAGAAATCACTGGTCGCGCGCGGCGAGGACGTGAAGTCGGATGTTCGCGAATGGTCGTTCGCTTGGCGCACGGCGCTCTACGCGCGCCTGCACGACGGCGAGAACGCGCACCGCCTGTTCCAGCAGTTGTTCTCGAACCGCAACACCTGCCTGAACCTGTTTGGTCTCCATCCGCCGATGCAGATAGACGGCAATTTCGGCATCACCGCCGGTGTCTGCGAAATGCTGCTCCAATCACACGAAGGCGAGATCAACCTGCTGCCCGCGCTGCCGAAGGCGTGGCCGAACGGCAGAGTCAAGGGTTTGCGCGCGCGTGGCGGCTTCGAGGTGGGCATCGTGTGGAAGGACGGCAAGCTCGCCTCAGCGACCATTCGCAGCGGCGCTGGCGGCGAGTGCAAAGTGCGCAGTGGAGCGAAGGTGACGACCGTGCGATTGCGGCCGGGCAAGGCCAAGCAACTTGGCGCGTCGCTTGAATAATTGCGTTGTATTGGCGCATCGCGTCGGTAGTCTTGGCGGCCAACCATGAACGAGCAACAGTGGAAACAATTGCTGCGCGTTGTCGCAGGTGAACAGGTAAAGCCGCTGCCGGTGGGATTCATCATTGACAGTCCATGGCTGCCAGGCTGGGCGGGGCATTCCATCACGGATTATTACACGTCGGAGAAGTTGTGGCTGGAACTGAACCTGAAGGCGATGCGGCAGTTTCCGAGCGTCTGGTTCCTGCCGGGGTTCTGGTCGGAGTTCGGCATGTGCACGGAGCCGTCGGCGTTTGGCGCGAAGTGCATCTGGCACGAGCACGACCTGCCGTTCGCGGAGAAGACGGTCGAGACGCCGGCACAGATGGCAGCGCTGAAGAAGCCGAACGTGCGCGAGGACGGGCTGCTGCCGTTCATGCTAAAGCGGCTGGCGCACACACGCGGAGCCATCGAGGCGGAGGGGCACGCGGTCCGCTTTGCGGTGGCGCGTGGGCCGCTGAACATTGCGTCGTTTCTGATGGGCGCGACGGAGTTCATGATGGCACTGAAGGAGTCGCCGCAGGAAGCGCACGCGATGCTCAACACGATCACGGAGTTCCTGTGCGACTGGCTGCGGTTGCAGAAGGAGATGTTCCCGACGATCGAGGGCGTCTTCATGCTCGACGACCTGGTCGGGTTTCTCGGTAAGGATGATTTTCTGGAGTTTGCGCTGCCGTATCTGAAGCGATCCTTCGGTGCGGTGGACGCGAAGGTGCGCTTCTTCCACAACGACGCGCATGGGCTGGTTTCCGCGCCGTTCCTGGCGGAGATCGGCATCAACATCTTCAACTTCAGCTTCAACCACAGCCTTGCCGAGATGCGGCAGCTTTGCGGTGAGAGCGTTACGCTGCTCGGTAATCTGCCGCCGCGCGACGTGATGGCGCTAGGCACGCCAGATGACGTGCGCAAAGGCGTGCGTGCGATGCTGGGGCCTATCGCCGACAAGCGCGGCTTGATTCTGTCCGTCGGTGGCGGCGTATCGCCGAAGACGCCGACGGCAAACATCGAAGCGTTCATCGAGGCTGCATCTGGCGTTCCGGCTTCATGAGTGACGACCAAGCTCGCGGAGCTGTCACGCATGAGCAACGCCGGGCGAGTTTGGAAACTCGCCCCACTTATCGCGGCGGCAATCGAGAGAGCTTCGTTGACGGAAGTGGCGGTGGCATGATACGCCTGTGCGCAAATCCTGACGAGGATGCGACGTGGCCCGCGGCCGCGACACGACTGAACAGATAAGGAGAACGAATTATGGCAAGTGCTAAACAAGGCGCCCTGAGTGTGGGTTGGTATCGGTGGGTAGTGTGCGGCCTGCTGTTCGTGGCGACGACGGTGAACTACCTGGACCGCCAGGTGATCAGCGTGCTGAAGCCCGTCCTCGAAAAGGAGATGGGGTGGAACCAGATAGACTACAGCAACATCGTCGTCTGTTTCCAGTTGGCTTACGCAATCGGGCTGGTTGTGATGGGCCGATTTGTGGACCGCATTGGCGTGAAGATCGGCTTTGCGCTGGCCGTTTTCTTTTGGAGCATCGCCGCCATCGCGCACGGGTTTGTGACTTACATTCCGCACGATTGGATCCTCACCCTCAATAAAGATTCGGCATGGCAATCCATCCTGATCTTCCTGCTGTATGGGACAGGCGCGGTGACGACCTACGTGTTGCCGATGACTGTCGTGGCGTTCGCGGCGGCGCGGTTCGCGCTGGGTGTTTCGGAAGCCGGCAACTTTCCGGCGTGCATCAAGGCTGTGAGCGAATGGTTTCCGAAAAAGGAGCGCGCTCTGGCAACGGGTATTTTTAATTCCGGCACAAACATCGGGGCACTGCTGACGCCCGTGGTGGTGCCGTGGATCGCGGTAAACTGGGGTTGGAGCTGGGCGTTTTACTTGACCGGCGCGATCGGGTTCCTGTGGTTGGTCGCGTGGTTGTGGGAATTTGATGATGACGTTGCGGGACATCCCAAGGTGTCGAAGCAGGAGCTTGATTACATCCGCAGCGATCCGCAGGAGCCTTCGCCAGGGAAGATTCCGTGGATCAATCTGCTCGGTCATCGGCAGACGTGGGCGTTTGCGATTGGCAAGTTCATGACGGATCCGTTCTGGTGGCTGTATCTGTTCTGGGTGCCGGATTTCTTGGACAAGCAGTATCACTTAAGCATCAAAGATTTCGGGCCGCCGTTGGTGGTGATCTACACGATGACGTGCTTCGGCAGCGTGGGCGGCGGCTGGCTCTCATCGAAACTGATCCGCAGCGGCTGGACGGTGAACGCGAGCCGCAAGACGGCGATGCTGGTCTGCGCGTTGAGCGTCGTGCCGATTTTGGCGGCGTCACAGGTGTCGAGCTTGTGGATGGCGGTGTTCTTGATCGGCTTGGCAGCGTCGGCGCACGCGGGCTGGTCGGCAAACATCTTTACACTGGTGTCCGACACGGTGCCGAAAGCGGCGATCAGTTCGGTGACCGGCTTTGGCGGCATGGCGGGAGCGGTGGGCGGCATGCTCATTGCCAAAATCGTCGGCTACGTCCTCGAACGCACGAACAACAATTACTTCATCCCGTTTGCGATGGCGGCGGCGGCGTATTTGCTGGCGCTGGTGATCATCCACTTGTTGTTGCCGCGGTTGGAGCAGATGAAACTTGATGTGAAGAAGGCCGGGTAAGGTCGTCCGACGGTCGTTGCCGGTTTTGTGACGAGACAGCCCGCCACCGTTGCATTGACATCGGTGGCGGGTTCTGTCTTTGATGGAGCCGCGCCGGTTGGACGGCGACAAGTCTGAAATGAAGCAGATCAACTTTATCATTTTGGCGGTCATCGGGCTGGGGCTGCGGCTTTGGCTGGTGCCGCAGTGGGTGGACGCCACAAAGGCGGATGATAGTGCGCAGTTTGACCAATACGCGATGAACCTCGTCCAGCACGGCGTCTATAGCGACGACGCCACGGCCAGCCCCGTCCCCAACGCGAGGCGCGTGCCACATTATCCGTTGTTCCTGGCGTCCGTTTACAAGTGGGCCGGATGCGGCAACTGGCGGGCGGTGCAGGTTGTGCAATCGGTGCTGGATTTGATTACCTGCTGGCTGGTGTATCGCACGGCGCGGGAGTTGTTCCGCGACCGGCTGGTGGGCTACTGGAGTTACGGGACGGCGCTGATCGCGACGCCGCTGGTGGCATTGACCGGCTACATTTTGCCGGAGACGCTGGCGACGTTGTGGACAACGCTGGCGGTTTTCTGCGCGCTGAAGGGGTGCCGCGACAATCGCAATGTCTGGTTTATCGGCTTGGGCATCAGTTTCGCGGCGGCGGCGCTGACGAGACCTGCATTGATCGCGTTGCCGGTGTTTGTGCTGCCGGCGTTTTTCCTGACGCCGGAAGGCAGACGGTTTTTCACCCTCAAGCGGGCGGGGCTGGTGGTGGGATGCGCGTTGCTGCTTTTCCTGCCTTGGGTGACGCGGAATATGGTGTCGCTGCACCAATTCCGCGTGCTGGCGGCGTGCCGCGCTACGACGCAGGACCAAGCGGCGGCGGGCTATCATCGCTGGCTTTCTACGTGGACGGATTCGCATGCTTACAACCGGCCGTTGATCTCGGCGGTCGTGGGGCAGGGTGCGGGTTTCAAGCCCGACCAGTTGCCGCTAGTGGAGAAGTTTCCCGATCACGCGTTCGACTCGGATCAGGAACGCGAGGCAGTGAAGGGGTTGCGGCGGCAGATTTACGTGCAGATGAGATTGACGCCGGAGATCGACGCGGCGTTCGCGAAGCTGGCGGACGAGAAGATCGACCAGCATCCGATCCGCCACTACGTCATGCTGCCGGTATTCCGGATGCTGATGTTGTGGGCCGAGCCGATGGGCCAGTGGTTTGTGAAGGCACCGGCGCGGGTGGTGCGTTACGCGCAGTTGATCAACCTTGCGATTGTGGCGTTCGGTTTCGGCGGGCTGTGGGTGATCCGGCGTCACTGGCGCGATGCGGCGCCGCTGGTGCTCGCGATGGCCGGCTGCACGGTGGCAGGGGCGCTGGGTTGCTTCTGCGCGGCGTATGTGGATCCGCGGGTCGTGGTGCCGGTGTATCCGCAGATGTGTATTTTCGCCAGCGCCTGCGCGTTCCACCTGACGCGGGCGCAATCCCCGCTGAAGACTTCGACGGAAATCTACGAGCCGGACTACGACCGGTGGTGAGCGGGGCGGTTTCTCAGCCTCTGCCCGGCGCTTCGGATGACGCAAAATAAGGCGCGAGTTGCCCCAGGTTGGTTTCGATGTTGTATTCCACTTCGTGGGCGAAGGCATCAAGGATTACGAGTCCGTTTACAGCGGCATCCTTGTGCGAGGCCTCCCGTATGCGCTTGGCGAGCTGGTGGTTCACTTCGTGAATGTCCCGATAGAGTGCCTGTAGTTCTGCCAGACTCCAGTCGGCTGGCCCGCCTTTGGCATGGTGAAAGTATTGTCTCAGCATGTGCATCCCAAAGACGCGGAAGATGGTTTCGTCTGCGTCTGCCAACGGCATGTGGAAGCGTGCCAGCGGCCGCAGCTTGCGCATGGTGGGGCAGCCCGACAGGGCTAATTGCAGGCCGATAAGGGAGCGCGCGGCGTTCTGGATGGAAGTGTGAGCGCGATGCGTTACGCCTTTTTGTTCCACTGCCAGATCACAGGTATCGGAGGAGACGCGATGGTCAAAGGACTTGATCGTGGAGAATATGGCTTCGAAGGCCGGGCAAACCATGCGCTCTGAGCGTGTCAGCGGGCAGTGCGGACAGCGGTGTGTATCGAGATCCATCCACTTGGGCTGTCCTTCCGAACTGCAAGGTGATTGAGCGGCAGGGGCCTGTTCATCCACGCAGAAGTCGGCGTGGCTGCCATCGGCAAAGGCAAAAGAGTAGCGGATCATGTGTGCTTGTTGACCCTTGACGGGGATCCAGTGCCGGCACTCGAATCAGAACTTCCACACCAAGCTTGCGCCGAGGCCGCTGTTGATGGCGTCGTAATTCCGATCAATGGTGGACTTGTTGGTGGTCCAGCTTGCGAACGTCCGGACGCTGGCCCAATCGGTGATATAGTAAGTCAGCGTCACCGAGAAGACATGCGCCCGGTCTTCGCGGGAGACATCGTTGTAGTCTTCATATTGGAACCTGTAGAAGACCTGGCCGAGGAGCTTGGGCGTGATGGCGCAGTTCAAACCGGCAAAGATTCCGTGAGTGACCCGGTTGAAGCTGCCGGGGGAGGTGTGGAAATAATCCATCGAGTATCCGTAGGGCGCCGCAAAACGCTGGGCGAATTTCTCACTGCGGCTGAGCATTACCGAGACGTCGCCTTCGTCGTAAAACGACTGGCCCGTGGGACGGCTTTCCAGCCGCGTGGCGGTGTAGCCGTAGTTGACGTTGAACCAGTCTTTGACGGAAGTGCCGACGTTCAGCCCAAACGCGGTGGAGTTGAAATCCATGTCGCTGCTGCTGTTGTAGCGGAAGAACTGTTGCCGGGCAAAAGCCGAGACGGCGGCGCCTTTGATCCAGGTCGGGTTCCACGCGAGCGTTGAGGAGCCGACAAACAGAAAGTCATCGCTGGCGTCCCCGTCGAGCAACCGCGGGTTGGAGTTATAGAAATACTGCGCGTCGCCGGAGATGGAGAACTGAGGGATGGCCATGCGGCGCTTGAGCAGAAACTGTTTGCCGATTTCGTCGTCTTCGGCCTGCGGCAGCGAAGCCTGGGGCGAGAGAGGCGCGATCGGTTGGATCGGCATGCTTTCGTATTGGCGGCGTTGGGCTTCCTGTGCCGCTGCGGATGGCAGCAGCAGCATGAAGGCCGCCGCCACGCCCATCGCGCCGCTGGCAAACCAGTGCGCGGCTTGAGGAACTTCAGCCGATTTATATTTTTCAGACAAGCTAAATAACAATCACAACCTCCTGCATGGCCGCGCAGACTACACAAGTTAACCGCGCTGGACAAGAGGCTTTTGATGCCGGGCTTCGAGCCGGTTCAATAACCGCCAAACGGATTCAGGACGTAGTTGCCGCTGGCCGGCGGGTTGACCAGCGAGTTGGCATAGATTTGTGCTGAGCCGCTCAGGCCGGGGTTCAGTGTGGTGCCGGCGAGGTTCACCGTGGGGGCTGAGATGTTGATGCCGCTGCTGGCCTGCAGCATGGAGTTCAAAACACTGGCGCTGGAGGATGCGCTGATTGAAATCAAAGCAGCCGTTAGGAGCGAGTTCTGGACGAGAATGTTTTGGCCGTTGAGACTGAGTGTGCCACCTGCATTAAGTTGTGCGTTAATGATGCTGAGGTTCTGAATGGCAGAGATCGTGATGTTGCCGCCAGACGGTCCGCTAGCTGTGATCTGGATGGTCTCGCTGCCTCTGGCGCGCCCGTCGGCGCCGTGGATGTCAATGTTGCCTCCGTTGGCCAGCGCGTCGAACACGACCGCCGAGTCGCGCGCGGAAAGGCGGACATAGTGGGTCCTGTTTGATTCGACATCCAGGATCGTGACGTTGCCGGGGGTTGAATCGGTGCCGGGCGACTGGATGTGGATGCTGCCCGCGCGGCCTGCGACGGCGCCACTGCCTTCCGCCGGACCGTCGGCGGTAATGTCAGTCGAACCATACTGATCGCCAAAAATCATGGCGCTGAGCGTGCCATGAAGATGCACATCGCCGCCTTGCGGCGTGTTACCCGGAGAAGTTCCGCCATAGGAACTGACGTCAACAAGCGTGCCGTGCATTTCCAGACTGGCGGGCAGGTAGAAAGGCCCGATGCCGCTCGGAATGGTGGTTACCTCTCCGCCGTCAAACCCTCGCGCTCGCAGTTCCGCGCTGAAGGTTTGGAGTGCCACACTGCCGTCCGTTGGAGTGCTGGGAGATGCTCCGGCATGCAAGCGGATTGTTCCGCCTGATCCCGTGCTGTCGGCCAAGGCGCTCGCGTCCAAGGCGGCATTGGCAACATATACAGTTCTGGGAGCCTCGACGGAAATCTCGCCGCCGCCCGCGTCGCCGCTGGCTGTGATGTTTACGGTCTTGGTTCCGTCTTCGAGGGTTGCGCCAGAGAAGGCGATGTTGCCGGGGTCCAATGTGGAACTGACGGAGGCGTTTTGAGCGCTGAGGAGAATGTGACCCGGATCAGCACGGTCTTCAACATGAAAGCCGACTCTGCCCGCTTCCAAGCTGTCGCCACTGGACGTTACTTGAACGGTGCCGGCCATGGTGCTTCCATCGGCATAGATGTCTGTGGTGTCGCGGATTGTCACTTCCATTTTGCCATCTAATGTCACCGTTCCGCCGACCAAGGCCGGTGTGGCCGCAAGTTGTTCTCTAATGGCTGCAAGCACATCCGCTTCAAGTCCGCCATCCAGCGCTGGCGTAGGTGAAAAGTCATTGGGATAGTCCGTGGTAATCGGGTGACTGACATCAATGAATGCGTTGCGAATATGCACGCCGTCCACCTTGCCGCCGGGGCCTGTTCCATTACCTGTGCTCTTGATTTCGACAGTGCCACCAACATCCGTTGCGCCGACGAGCGCTTGGGTGATTCGCACCTCTCTGCCATCCAAAGTGAGTTCGCCGCCCCCAAAAGCTGTTACGCTGGCGCTCTCCAGATGAAACTTTCCGCCCGTCACCTGTTCGCCGACAATGCCGGACTTTGGGGCAAAGACGGATGTGGGGGCCGCCGGGTCTTCTGGATCGTAGGGTGAGACGGCTATCGCGTCCGTGCTGGAGAAAAGCTGGAACTCGCTGGGGCCGTTGGGTGCGTCGTTATCGCCCATGTCGAATATGGAATTGACGATCTGGATGCCCGATGCATGAATGCTCACACGTGCCGTTTGAAGCGGACTGTTTGGCCCTCCACCGCCGGTATTCGGCGTCATGTTCAGCGCTTCAAAACTCCCGCTGGTATAGAACTCCGCCTTAAAGAGTCCGTCTGACGTCGTCGTTGAATCTGGTGGATGAGGCCACATGAGCACGTTCTGCGTGCCAAAATCAAACACCGCCGCGCCACTGCCGTTAAACGTTCCGTCGAGTGAACCTCCTGATCCAACGATGGTCGGCGTCGCGCTGCTGACGTCCATCGTGGTGGTGTCGTCCATGATGAAGTAGAGCGGTGTCCAGTAGATCGGATCGGCTGGATTGGTTGACCAAACGCCGGTGTTCTGGCGGCTCTGAATATGAACCTGCGCGGGATCGGTGTAGAAATTGTTCATGCTGGCGGTGTCAATCGTCACGCTGTCGCCGTTGATGAAGACGCCGCCGTCCGGATTTTCCGTGCCGCCGACGGTCAGCGTCGAATTGGCAATGTTGACCGCGGTGCCGAGATGGGTGCCGTTGGGATTCACACCCGAAACCTCGATCCGGCCAACCGCGCCGCCCGAATTGTAGGTGGCGAAAAAGTCGCCTGCGGAGAGGTGAGCCGTGTCGAGAGTAACCTCCGGTGCTTCAAAAACGATCCTGCCGGCGGGCAAAGTGGTATCAGACGGTGCGCTGGCGTCGAGTCGCGCGCCAAAGATGTTGATTCCAGCAAGACCATAATAGGTAGTCATCCACGAATCAGGCGCATAGTAGCCGCCAAAGGCTGTGGCGTTGATCCTGCCGCCGCCGGCCGGTCCACTGGCCATCAAGTTGATGCTGTAACCGCTACCGTCATAGAAGCCATTGAGGTTGATTTCGCCGCCGTTGATGGCTGCAAACGTGGTCTGGGCTTCCATCCTGATGTGACCGGTGGAGTTGGGAACCTTCAATGTGATGAGACCGGACATCGTATCAACGCCGGCGGATTGGATTGTCACAGTGCCCGGAATGGTGCCGGTCGCATCAATGTCCACCGTGTCTTCTATGAGAACCTGCATCTTCCCGCTCAATCGCACGTTGCCGCCGTTTCCGGATGTCAGATAGCCGAGATTATCCTTGGGAGCCACGTCAATGGTGGCGTCGTGAACGAAGACGCCATCGTAAGGGTAAAGGTAACCATCAACGAGAAGAACTCGCGTTCCCTTGCTGATGAGTTCCACGGTGCCGCCGTCGTAGATGCCTCCGCCGGTGTTTATGGTGGCTCGCGCATGACTGCGCAGCAGGTCGTCGGGATCGTTGTCCGGGTCGTAGCCGCTGCCGACGAAGGTCACGAGTCCGTTGGCGCTCTCAAGGTGAATCAAGCCGGCAGTGTAGGGGCTGCCGTCGGCAGGTCCGCTGCGCAGTCTGAGCGTGGAGGGATCCACCATCAGATTACCGTCGGCGTAGAAACTCATGGAACTGGGGCCTGCTACATTGCCGCCAGTTTCAAAGTCGCCAGTATGAAAGAACGAGTTGACAATACTGATGGATGAAGCCCTGAACGTTAGGTTGTCGCTCTTCTGCTCGATGGGGCCGCTAGGGTTTGTATCCTCAGGCATATTGTCAAACAACAGTGTTCCTTGAGTGATGAAGTCGGCGTTAAAAGTTCCGTTGGCCGCAGGCACGCCGGTGGGGTTGCCCGATACGGTGACATTCTTGGTGCCAAGATCGAAAGTGGCCTTGCCGTCTTGCACGGTGCCTTGCATGGAGTCGGTGCCCGTAATGACCCCGGTGCCGGCATTGATCGTGGTGTCGGAGTTGATTGCGAAGGTCGTCGGAGTTGGTGGAGTCGGTGGACTATCAGGGTCGATTTCCGGGGTTTGGGGGTATTGATCTTGAGTTGTCGTGGGTGACGCTATGAAGACGTCGGTCTTCTCGCCGAGCATGACAAATGGTGTGGCTTGGAGTTGGCCGGTCTGAATCTGCTGGAGTTGCTCGTTGTTGGAGTTGTTGAACTCTTCCGTGTTGTTCGGCAAGCCGCCGCCCATGAGCTTGCCGCTCTTGACGCCGTTGAGCATGAAGTCCACCGGGTGCTTGGTCACACCCATGATGAACAACTGGCCGGGCATGACTTTCGCCATGAGCTGGCCGTTCGGATTGAGAACGTTGATGACGCCAGCCAGGCAGATGATCTTCGGCGCGCTGCGGTAGGAGACAATGCCTGCGGTGCCTTCGATGGCCGCGGTGCCTGCGGGGGTGATGATCTTGCCGCCGCCGGCACCCTTGGGCATGTCGAACAGGAGCAGCCCTTTCTTCAGTTGAAACTCACGCTTGTCGGGATCGAAAGTGAAGGTAGAGTTTGACCCTAGCCGCGTGATGGTGCGGTCCTCGAATTCGATTTCCGCCTGGGATTTCTGGCCAGTGCGCAGCGTATCGGAGCCTTTGACGACATCTTTGGGTTTGGCGGGGCGCTCGTTGCCAGTAGTGGGTTTGAAGCGAACGTCGTTGTTGACCTGGGTGACGGTTGCATTGCCCAGCGGTTTCGCATGGATCGCACTGCCGCAGAAGCCCCACATGGCGACAATGACCGCGATGGTGGCGCATTTGCCAGGTTGCCACTGGCTAAAAAGGGTGTTCATATTCATCCAACTCTTCTGCCGGTTCTCACCAAGCCACGTATCTCGGTTGCAAGGCCAATAATTTGTTTCGCCCGCCTTATTGTTTTTTGGGTTCCGCGAAGACGACGGAACTTTGCCCCTCCGACATCCGACTGTCAAGCACGGGGTTGGCGTCCCACCGGGTGGTGGTTCGCGGTATGCGAGAGCCTCGCGCCAACCCTGCTATGGCCCTTTGCTAATGCTCTTGAACCCCGACGGCGGTGGCTGAGAAGGTTTGGCGTTGTTTTGGCGCAATTGCTCGATGCCGCTCTTGAACTGCTGGCCCGATGGTGGCGTCAACCCCGGCGGCACCTCGTCTTCAAAGGTATTCAGGAGTTTGCCTGCCTGAATGTCCGCTTCCTGCCGCGTCATCGCTGTTTCAAACTCGGTTTGGTTGTGCCGCAGTTTTCGCAAAAGCAGCTTGCCTTTGCTCAGCCCGCGCAGACTGATCTGGAGAAACTTGCCGCCGACGAATGTGTCTCCCGGTTGGAGCAGTCCGAGTTGCTTGCCTTGGGCGTCGAGGATGCGAATAAGGCCCGTCAGACAGATGACCTGCGGTGGGCCGCGCCGGATGGCCATGCCAGCGGTGCCTTCGATCGCCGCGGTGATGCCGCCGGTCCGGATGGTGCCGCCGCCGATGCCTTTTTGCATGTCGAACAGCAGCACGCCTTCACGCAGTTCAAACTCCCGTTTCTCAGGATTGAACGTGAAGAGTGAGTTGGAGCCGAGCCGCGTGATCGTTGTGTCTTCAAACTCGATCTCAGCTTGGGACTTCTGGCCAGTTCGCAGCGTGTCCGCACCGCGGACGACATCTTTCAGTTTCGCGGGGCGCTCGGCGGAGTTGGCCGCTTGATAACGGACGTCGTTGTTGGTTTCGGTGACAGTCGCCTGGCCGAGCGGTTTGGCTTGGGCGATGCCACTGAGCCAGCCGCAAGCAAGGGCGATGGCGGTCAGGGTTGCAATGGTTTTCATAGTTACTCCACGGTTACGCTCTTGGCGAGGTTGCGCGGCTTGTCAACGTCGCAGCCGCGCAGCACAGCGATATGATACGCCAGTAGTTGAAGCGGCACAACTGTCAGCAACGGGTAGAAGTAATCGGTGGTCGGCGGCACGTAGATGACGTCGTCGGCCTTGGTGGCGATGTGCGTGTCGCCTTCGGTGGCGATGGCGATGATCGGACCTTTGCGCGCCTTGATTTCCTCGATGTTGCTGAACGTCTTCTCATAAACGGCGTCGCGCGGGCAGATGAACACGCTGGGCACTTCCGGCGAAATGAGCGCGATGGGGCCGTGCTTCATCTCGGCCGAGGGATAACCTTCGGCGTGGATGTAGGAAATTTCCTTCAGCTTGAGCGCGCCTTCGAGCGCGATGGGATAGTTGAACTGCCGGCCGAGGAAGAGGAAATCCTTGGCGTGCTGGTATTTCTCGGCGATCCGGCGGATGTGGTCGTTCTGCTTTAGCACCTGCTGAATTTTGCCGGGGATGGCTTCCAGTTCACGGATGGCGGCCTGGCCCTGCGTCGCCGACAAGTGGCGGATGCGGCCCATGTAGATCGCCAGCAGTGCCAGCACGGTCAGTTGGGAAACGTAGCTCTTGGTCGCCGCGACGCCGACTTCCGGGCCAGCGTGCATATAGACGCCGCCGTCAGCCTCGCGGGCGATGGTGGAGCCGACGACGTTGACGATGGCCAGTGTCTTGTGGCCTTTGCGCTGGCTTTCGCGCAACGCCGCGAGCGTGTCGGCGGTCTCGCCGCTCTGGCTGATGACGAACACCAGCGTGTCTTTGTCCACCGGCGGGTTGCGGTAGCGGAACTCGGACGCGTATTCGACCTCCGCCGGCACGCGGGCGAGTTCCTCGAACAGATACTCGCCGACGAGCGCCGCGTGCCATGCCGTGCCGCACGCGCAAAAGACGACGCGGTCCACTTCGCGCAACTCGCTGGCGGTCATGTTCAGGCCGCCGAAGCGCGAGGTGGATTCCTCGTGGTTGATGCGACCGCGCAGGGCGTTCTGGACGGCCTGAGGTTGCTCGTAAATCTCCTTAAGCATGAAGTGCGCGAACTCGCCTTTCTCGGCGGCGTCGGCGCTCCACTCGACGCGGCTGATCTGGCGGTTGACTGCGCCGGCGGTGAGGCTGTTGATCTGGAAATTGTCGCGGGTAATAGCAACGACGTCGAAGTCGTTGAGATAAACCACGTCGCGCGTGTGGGCGACGATGGCATTGACGTCACTGGCGAGGAAGTTTTCGCCCTTGCCGACGCCAAGCACCAGTGGCGAACCGCGCCGCGCGCCGACCATCAGTTGCGGATGGTCGCGGTGCATGACGGCGATGCCGTAAGTGCCGGTGACTTCGCCAAGCGCGCTTCGGACGGCGTTGACGAGGCGGTCGTCGCCGTCGCCTGCGGGCAACAGGTCATAGTAATGGCCGATCAACTGCGCGAGCGCCTCGCTGTCGGTGTCGGAACGGAACGTGTGGCCCAGTTTGGCGAGGCGTTGTTTGAGGGCGGTGTAGTTTTCGATGACACCGTTGTGAACCAGCGCGAGCCGGCTGGACTGGTCGAAGTGCGGATGCGCATTGGCGTCGGTGGGCGGCCCGTGCGTGGCCCAGCGTGTGTGGCAGATGCCGGTGGAGCCGGGCAGGGGAGTGGCCGCTAGAGCGGGCGCAAGCCCATCGTTGATCTTGCCGACGCGTTTGACGGTGCGGAGCCGGCCGTCGGCGAGCGTGCTCATGCCCGCGGAGTCGTAGCCGCGGTATTCCAGCCGCCGCAGTCCCTCCAGCAGCAGGGGTTCGGCGGGTCTTTGGCCGATGTAACCGACAATGCCACACATAGGATTAGTAAGTTTCTGTCAGCAACGAAAGATTGCCTCTAAACAGACGACGGATATACTAGCTAACAGGTTCCTGCGAGATAAAAAATCATGCGACCTCATACACGACTTTTCAGTAACAAGAACGTCCTGTCCGTTATCATGGGTGGTGGTCAAGGCCAGCGGCTTTATCCGCTCACCAAAGAGCGCGCCAAACCCGCCGTGCCGATTGCTGGCAATTACCGCCTCGTGGACGTGCCGGTGAGCAACTGCATCAACTCCGGCCTCAAGCGCGTCTATGTGTTGACGCAGTTCAACTCCGTCTCGCTTCACCGCCATATCCAGCAGAGCTACAAGTTTGACGCGTTCACCGATGGTTTCGTGGACATCCTCGCCGCGCAGCAGACGCCGGAGCACGCGGGCTGGTATCAGGGCACCGCCGACGCCGTGCGGCAGAACTTCCGACACCTTCTCTCGGCGGGCGGCGAACTGATCCTGATTCTTTCCGGCGACCAGCTCTACCGCATGGATTTCCGGCCGATGCTCGACCAGCACATCCAGCACGGCGCGGACATCACCATCGCCACGCTGCCCGTGCCCCGCAAGAGCGTCTCCTCGCTTGGCATCATGCAGGTCAACGCGGACAAACGCATCGCGCGGTTCGTTGAGAAGCCGAAGGACGAGAAGATGCTCGAAGAGTTGAAGATGAGCGGGTCGCTGGCAACCGAGATGCACATGGGCGGTGACAGCGACCACTTCCTGGCCTCGATGGGTATCTATGTGTTCAACCGCGACGTGCTCATCAAGGAACTGGACAACGACAAGGCCGATTTTGGCAAGCACATCATCCCCGACGCCATCAACAAACGCTCGGTCTTCGCCTACATCTTCAAAGGCTTTTGGGAAGACATCGGAACCGTGCGAAACTTTTTCGACGTGCATCTGGCGCTGGCCAAGCCGAAGCCGCCGTTCGATTTCTACGACGCGCACGCGCCGGTCTATACCCACCCGCGCTTCTTGCCGGGGAGCATCGTCACTGACAGCCACATATATGAAACGATCGTTGCTCCCGGTAGCGTCATCCATCCGTCCACCCTCCGGCATTGCGTGATCGGCGTCCGCTCCAAGATCGGCAAGGGATCGAAGTTGCACGATGTAGTCATGATGGGTGCCGACTACTACCAGGACGACCGGGAGCTTCACGCGGACGACCGTGAACATCTGCCGCACATCGGGATCGGCCACGACTGCGTCATCGAGCGCGCCATTCTCGACAAGAACGTCCGCATCGGCGATGGCGTGCATATCAGCCCGGCCGACAAGGAGGCGAACGTGGACCATCCGCTCTACTGTATCCGCGACGGCATCGTTTGCATTCCCAAGAACTCCATCATCCCCGCCGGCACGAGGATTTAGAGGAATGACAGATATTGGGGATCAGGCGATGAGATTGCGGCGAGGAGCATGACAACCGCTGACGCGACAAAACCGCTGGCCTCGATCACCCTGCTGGGTTCGGTGACTCAACGCGCGGTCAACGGCATCCGTCTGCCGATCTGCGAAAACTGTTTCTCCATTGGTCGCGACAAAGATAATCATTTGAGTCTGCCCCAGGATACCGCGATCTCGCGGCATCACTGCGCCATCAGCATGGTCGGGTCAGCGTTCCTGCTCGAAGACCTCAACAGCAGCAACGGCACTTATCTCAATGGCAAGCGTATCCAAGGCACAGTGCCTCTCACGCTGCCAGCGCAGTTGACCGTTGGCCAGACGCGATTGCTCGTCGCACCAGAGAAGATCGACAGCAACACCGAAACCCAATGCGAACAAGCCACGTTTTGCGGCAGCGGCAGCATTGTGATTCCGGCGAAAGCGGTGTTTGAGCGGCGTTCGGAAGCCTTCATGGTGGTGGATGTCATTGGCTCCACTCAACTCGTGAAGCAAAACGAGGCGCAGTTCGCCGCGATGATCGTAACGATGGGCAAGATTCTCCAGCACGCGCTGCGCGCCGAACCGGAACCCTTCCTCCAGTGCGCCGGCGACGGTTTTCTCGCGTGCTTCGGCAGAGCCGGGGCCGCTTTGGAAGCCGCCCTCGAACTCGGCCCGCGCTTGGTTGGGCGGCACAACCCGGTGCCGCCGCTTTCAGTCGCGCTGCATTGGGGGTCGGCCAGTTTGTCGCCCACCGGCGAGCGCACCGGTCAGGATGTGTATGGCGTGTTCGCGCTGGAAAAGGTTCGTCACGCCGGGCCGGAACTGGTGCCGACTCAGACGGTCGCCGGCATTCGACAACTTGTCGTCATGTCCGAACGGTTCCGGTCGAAGCTCGACCCCGTGCGACAGCAACAAACAGAATCGGTTGGCCGCTACCGGCTCAAAGGTCTCGACGGAGAACAACAAGTGTTCCGTTGGGTGGAGACGGAAGAGCCGCTACCAGCGTAGCGCGACCTCCACCGTTTCGCCTTCCGTCACGCACACTGTCTCCGCGAGAACCAGCCGAACCTCAGTGCCGTCACGATTCAGCGACGCAGGGATGGCGCGATTGCCGACAGTAACCTTCGCGATTGGCTCCTTTGCCGTTGACGGAATCTCGAACACCAGTTCCTGAAGCCGGAGTTTGCCGTGGCGTAACTCGATGCGCTCGTGCTGAAGGTCGCCTTTGCGTTTCTGGATGAACAATCCCCAGCCTTCGGGAGTGGTGAAGAACGAGCGGTGGTCCGCCGGCTGCCAGCGCGGTCTGAAGCCCAGCACGCCTTTGGGGCCGTCGAGAATCTGACCCTGGCTCGCGATCAGCAACGACCACGAACTCAGCGCCCGCGCGTAAAACTTCCCGCACTCCAGCTCGTTGAATGGATTGCCGCCGGGGCCGGAGTTCAGGCCGTCGCGTTTGCGGCCGTCGTAACGGCTGCGCGCCATCTTTACAATGCGGCGCGCGGCTTCGATCTCGCCCTCGAACACCATCAGGCCGGCGGTGGAGTATTCGATGCCAGTCCAGACTTCGTCGGAGTAAAGCATGAACGGCTTGGGCCGGTCGAAGTGCGGCCAGGTGCAGATCAGCAGACCGCCTTCGTCGTCGGGGATGTAGCGGCGCGGGTCTTGTTTGAAGCCGGCGAACTTCTCCCGGAAGTTGTGGCGCATGATGGCGTCGGCTGCCTTGCGCACGCGTTCCGGCGGGTAGAGATAGCCAAGGCCAAGCTGGTGCGCCCACCATTGGCCCAGCAACTGGTCGCTCGCACAGCCGTTGTTGTAGTCGCGGCCTGGCGGCGTCTCCGGAATCTGGATGTAGTATTCACCGTTCCAGAGCTTCGCGTTCTGGTTCTTCATGCCGGCTTCGCGCACCGCCCGCCAGCGCGAGGCGGCCTCGGCGTCTTTCATTACGAGCGCCAGCTTCTCGGCGGCGGCGAGCGCGGCGAGATACTGTGAGCCGATGAACGTGTTCGCGCCGGTGACGGCGGTGTCGTAGGTATTCCACTGCTGGCCGGAGGGCACGCCGTCGTGGTCGGCGTCATACTTCTCGATCATCCAGTCGGTGGCCTTCTTCAGGCCGGGCCAGATTTGTTTCAGAAACTTCTCGTCCGGGCTTAGCTGATGCTCGCGCAGCGCGGCGACGATCACGGCGCAGTGGCCGTCTGCAAACGCGCCGTGCGGTCCGTGCTCGCGGTGCGAGGTCTCGCCGTCGGGGTGGAGGTAGGTGATGAAGTTGGAGACGCGCAGGTTGCGGCCGACCTCCGGGAACAGTCGCGCGTGGGACTGCGCGTAGTTCCAAACGTGCGTGCAGTTGAGCGGACAACAGCCGTAACAACCCTCGAAGCCGGCAAAGTAGCCGTCCTCCGACCACCAGCAGGTCGGTCCGCGGAAGATGACCGATTGCGATGTCATCGCGTCGAGGAACTCCTCCGGCAGGTTCGACTGGTAAAGCGTCTCGTGATAAAGCCGCGTGCGTTGCCAGAGTGCGTCGGCGTTGGCGGCGACGTGGCGCGCGACAGCCAGCGCGTCGGGCCAGCGTCGGGCGTAGAGGTTTCCTTCGTGGTGGAACCGCTCGACGTTGGGAAAATGCCACGCCAGCACGAATGTCGCCGTGCGTTCTTCGCCGGGCGCGAGCTTGAGCGGCACGCTGAGCGCGGCGTTGAATGTCTCGCCTGCCACGCTCTCGCCGGAGTCTTCGCCGGGCTTGAGACCGCTGATGATTTCCTCGCGCGAAGTCCAGCGCGGCGTGGCGATGGCAGCGTCATCGAGCGCCACCAGCGTCATCGTGCCCCAGCCGGGCGAGCAGGGAACGAGGCGCTCGCCGTCCTTGAGCGGTTCGCCTCGCGCCGAAGCGAACAACGCGGCGGCCCAGTTCCACGGCAGGTTCTTCGCGAGCGCGAGGATGACGCGGCCTTTGCCGAGCGGACAGGAGATGAGCAGCGGGTCGCCGTTCGGGGCGGTGACAAGCGCGCGGCAGCCTTTTTCGCCGTCGCGGAAATCTTGCAGTCGAGTGTAGCTCGTGACGTTCCACGGCTCAGCGACATCCTTCAACGTCGCGGGAAACTCCGCGTCGAGCTTGGCGTTGCCGGCGGCGGAGAAGGGCAGGGTGATGGCGTTGGCGGCGGCACGGACAGGCGAGCCGAGAGTGAGGATGGCGTCGGGCGCGATGTCGGAGAACACGATCTGGTCCACGTTGATGTGGCCCCAGCCGCCGGAGTGGCGGTCCACGATTTCGATGACAGCTTCCCTTCCCTTGAGATCAGCCACGTCCCAGCTTGCAGGTTCAAGCTGTTCGCGGTTCTTGCCGAGCGCGGTGCGGACGATCTTGCCGCTGACACGCAGGTTGATGCAGGTTTCGTCCTTGTGTTTGCCACCACCAATAAGGAAGCCGATGTAGCGCTTCTCGATGCGGAACGGTTTGGAAACGAGCTTGCCCTGCGGCTTGTCGTTCGGCAGGAATGTGTTGACGAGGCGCTTGCCGGCGAAGCCGCTGACTTTCTGCTGGCCGGGCGATGTGCCTTTGGCGGGCGCTTTGCCGAATGCGGTGCCGGTTACAGTCCACCCGTCGTAGTTCTCTTTCTCAAAATCCTCGAACACGGTGAACTGCCGCTTCAGTTCCTCTGGGTTTCCGCGCAGCGCGGCGAGGTTGGAGAAGAACGACGGTTGCACTCCCAACGCAACGACCACGCCGCCGGCGTTGGCGATGCGCGTGAGCGTTTCGGCGGCTGGCGGCGAGAGCGCCGGCAGCTCCGAGAAGAAGAAAAGCTCCGGCCCCGGCACGATCTCCCCGGTGCGGGCGCGCACTTTCACGGGGCAGGTCGGAGCCGGCTCGACCGCTTTCTCCATTGCGATGGCCGTCATGCCCGGCTCGCGCACGGCGCGGTTACGGTTGCGGCCGTAGCCGAAAAACTTGACGCCTTTGATAGCGCCGCTGCCGCCACTGCCGATGGCATTCTGGCAGGCGGCGATGAGCGAAAGTTCGACGGGCGCGGAGCCGGTGTTGCGCGCGGTGAAGCGGAAGATGGCGCACGGGATCGAGGAGTTGGCGGCGTCGGTCGGGATGAGCGGATTGAAAGCTTCCAGCCGCAGCGCAACGGGCAGCGCGGGATCGCTGAAGTCGAGCCGCGCGATGGGATAGCCGCCCTCGTAGGTCAGCGACGCGACCGGAGCTAGCGGCTCTTCCGGCACCGTTTGAAGCACGCGCAAGACCGCTGGTTTGCCGCCGCTCTTGACGCGCACCGCGAAGAAGCTGTCGGGCACGCGCGTCTCGCTGAGGTTGTTGAAAATCTGCCAGACGCCGAGCCGCCCCTGGCCGTCGAGCCAGACGGTGCCGGTGCCGATGCCGCCGATGGGCATCGAGACGGCTTCGAGGTTCGCGCCGCGATAAACGCGCGGCGGCGTTAGCGGATAGCGCCACGATTTCGGCAGCTTGGGCGTGGTAAGCGCAGCGGCAGGCTGGATGGCTGCGGCTTGCGCTCGAAGCAGTTCGTTGCTGGCGGCAATACCAGCAGTGCCGGCCGCGACGGTGTGGATGAACTTGCGGCGGGTGAGTTCGGGTGGCAACGGCGGCCGGCAACGACCGCCACAACAGCAATTCTCGTCAGGCATGGTGTTCTCCTTGCTCGTTTGCTATTTGGAGGAAACGGTTCTTACAATCTCAACGTCATCAAACCAGACTACGCCGTTGTTGGCTTCCGTGTGCAGGACGGCCCGCAGCCAGCGCGCGTTTAACGGCACGGTCGCTTCCAACGAAAGTTTCCTCCAGTCGTTGTCAGCCTTCACAACTTCGCTGTGCGCGTTGCCGACAGGTTGGTAAGCGGTGTCGCAGAACTGTAGAGCGAACCAAGTCGCGCCCGTGGCTGCGCGCGTCTTCACCCAGACAGCGCCGTGATAAGTTTCGCCTGCCTTCACCGGCACAGCCCGTCGCCAGGTCTGGCGCCACTCCAAACCTTTCTGCGGAGACCAGAGAATCATTGCAGAGCGCTTGCCGGTCTTCACCGGTTTGTCCCAGTGCGTGCCGGCGCGATACCACTCGGCGCGGCCGGCGCGGTCGTTGAGATCGAGCCAGCCGACGCACCAGCCTTCCGGCGCGCGGTCGTCGTCGCCCGTCTCAAGCGATGGGTTGAAAACCAGATTGACCTTTGCCACATTGGGTTTGGCGGCGGCCGGGGTAGGTGCAAGGGCAAGTGCGCCGTGCAGCGCGTCGGCGCAGACGCGGACGCATTCGTTGGCACAATCGAGCGCGGCGGCTTCGTAGTCGGTGGGCTTCTCCGCGCGCAGCTTCGCCACCGCGCGAGTTACGACGGCGGGAACCAGTTCCTTGGAGCAGAGACGTTTGACCTCATCGAGTGGCAAGCCCGCATCCGCCAGCAACGGCGCAAGCCGGCGCTCGGTCCAGTCCACCAGCCCGCGCACTCGCGCGGTCAGTGCTGCGGTTGCTTCAGTTTGCGTTTGTCCCAGCAGGCGCGGCGCGTAGCCACCGGTGCAGATGGCGTCGAGGTTTTTGGTGTGAAACGCGCGGTGGATCGGTTGGACGTGCGGAAAGGAGCCGCTGTCCTGGATGTAGTGAAACATCACACCAGCAAAGCGCGCGGCGTCGGCGAGCCGGCCGGCTTGGAGCGCGTCCACGGTTTTTCCGAAATGACGCGCGACAGCCTCCAGCGATTCCGGCGGCCGGTGAGGGTAACTCTTTCCCCTCTGCAAAATCGGATCCCAGCCGCAGTAGAACGAGATGTCCCATTCGCGGCGCGTGTCGGGAAGCCGCGGCAGGCGGGGATCGGCATTGCCGCCGCCCCATTCGCCATAGCACGGCCAGTTCAAGTCGGGGAACTCGCAATACACGCGGGCCAAGGCGGCTGCTTCGGGCGCTATGACAGCGCGGTCATCGGGCGGCAATGCCTCGACCGCAGCCGTCGTAATTCGATTGTGCTCGCCGCCCCAGCCGTGGGCGGATGCGAGTCCTAGCCACGCCGTCGCGGTCGCAGCCAGAATGCGCAGGGGCAGGCTTGGTAAAGACGGCTGGCCGCCGCAGCAGCTATTGTCTTTGGGCATGACGTTTCCTTGCTGGCTTGAACTGGCCCGATGGTGCGCAAACCCGGCTCGCAGTCAAGGAACTTGACTGTTTCTTGACGGTTTCAGCACACGGGGAAAGCGTCATTGCCAAGCTATGGCGGCTATGATAGCTTTGGATTAAATTGCGCCGGATAACCGTAGCGCAAGTGACTCATATGTTTAACAAGAACGACAGCAACCGAAAACCTGTCCCGCCCGAAGGGCGCGATAGTCGTGTGAACGTGCGCGGGCTGGTGCTTTTCCTCTGCCTGCTGACGCTGACCGGCGCGCTCTGGAGCTTCCAGATGGGGCGGGAACGCACCGTGGTCGAGTTGAGCTACCCCGATTTCATGCAGAAACTCGAAGCCGGCGAGATTTCGGAGGGCGAGATCATTTACGGCACCGAACCGATGGTGCAGGACATTCGGGGCCTGATGCGCGTCAAGGCTGGTTCTGGCAAGGAACAGGGATTAACGCAGTTCCATCTCAAACATCGCGTGACCGACCGGCTGAGCGAAACACTGGCCCAAAAAGGCTTTGCCCAGCGCAGCAGCAACACCGCGCTCACGCAGGTGTTGATCAGCATGATTCCCGTAGTGTTGTTCTTCGGGTTGCTGTGGTTCGTCTTCTGGCGGCAATTCAAGTCCGCCGGCAAAGGCACACTCAGTTTTGGCAAGAGCCGCGCCCGGATGCTCTCGCGCGACCGCAACAAGGTCACCTTCAAGGACGTCGCTGGCATCAAGGAAGCGAAGGAGGAAATCTCCGAGATCGTGGACTTCCTGAAAGACCCGAAGAAGTTCCAGCGGCTTGGCGGCCGCATCCCGAAAGGCGTGCTGATGACCGGCCCTCCCGGCACCGGCAAGACGCTGCTGGCCAAGGCCATCGCCGGCGAGGCGGACGTGCCGTTCTTCTCGATTAGCGGCAGTGACTTCGTGGAGATGTTCGTCGGCGTCGGCGCGAGCCGTGTGCGCGACATGTTTGAGCAGGGCCGCAAACATGCGCCATGCCTGATCTTCATTGATGAGATTGACGCCGTTGGCCGCTCGCGTTTCTCCGGCATCGGCGGCGGTCACGACGAGCGCGAGCAGACGCTCAACCAGTTGCTTTCCGAGATGGACGGCTTCGACACCAGCGAGGGCGTCATCATCATTGCCGCGACCAACCGCCCTGACGTGCTCGACCCGGCGTTGCGTCGGCCGGGCCGCTTTGACCGCGAGATCGTCGTGGACATGCCCGACATGAACGAGCGCGAGCAGATTCTCAAGATTCACGTCCGCAGCGTGAAGCTCGCGAAGGAAGTGGACCTGGCGGTCATTGCACGCGGCACGCCCGGTTACAGCGGCGCCGACTTGGCCAACCTCGTCAACGAGGCCGCGCTCACTGCCGCACGCGGCAACAAGAAGGCTATCGGCATGGAGGAGATGGAAGAGGCCCGCGACAAGGTGCGCTGGGGCCGCGAGCGCCGCAGCCGGTTGATGGACGAGAAGGAAAAGAAGTGCACCGCTTACCACGAGGCCGGCCACGCGCTGGTGCAGGCTTTCCTCGACGCCGGTGAGTATCCGGTTCATAAGGTCACGATCATTCCGCGCGGCCAGTCGCTCGGCTCGACGATGTATCTGCCGACGAAGGATAAATACACGCAGGGCAAGAAGGAGTTGGTCGTCCGCCTCGCCACCGTCATGGGCGGACGTATTGCCGAGGAGACGATCCTCGGCGACATCACCAGCGGCGCTTACAGCGACATCCGCTATGCCACCGCTATCGCGCGGAAGATGGTGTGCGAGTGGGGCATGAGCGAGAAGCTCGGCAATGTCCACTACGGCGTGGATGATGAGCAGCCTGTCTTCCTCGGCCGCGAATTAACTCGCCCGCAAAGCGTCAGCGAAGCGACCGCCCGCGTCATAGACGAGGAAATTCGCCGCTTCATGGACGAAGCTATTGAGCAGGCCAGGAAAGTCCTCAACGACAACAAGGACAAGTTGATTGTGCTCGGCGAGGCGTTGCTGGAATTTGAAACGTTGGATGGCGAGGAAGTGATGGAGATCGTGCGCACCGGCAAGCTCAGCCGGCCGCACGATTCTGGCGAAGACAAGAACGCTTCTCCGCCAGTTCTCCCAACTGCTTCGACAGAAAACACGGCCGAACCTCCGCCGTTGCCTGATGCGCCCGACATTGGCAGCGCGCCGGCCAACGCTTAACCGGGTTTTCCGGTCACCATCATGATCTGGCGCGGCCGGAACTTCTCGGTGGATTTTTCCGACGGCCGCAGCCGGCTGATGGGCATCCTGAACGTCACCCCCGACAGTTTCAGCGACGGCGGCAGTTTCACGGACCCGAGGGCCGCCGCGGCGCACGCTTTGGCGATGGTTGAGGCCGGCGCGGATATCATTGACATCGGCGGCGAGTCCAGCCGGCCCGGCTCCGCGCCCGTGCCTCTCGACGAGGAACTCCGCCGGGTCATCCCCATTGTCGCCGCGCTTCACGCTTCATGTTCCACGCCCAACGCCCCGCGTTTCCTCATCTCCGTTGATACCACCAAGGGCGAAGTTGCCCGTCGCGCGCTCGAAGCTGGGGCGCACATCATCAACGACATCAGTGCCGGTCGTTTCGATGCGGCGATGTTCGACACAGTCGCTCGTGCCGGTGCGGGCGTGGTGTTGATGCACATGCAGGGCACACCGCAGACGATGCAACTTGATCCCCGCTATGACGATGTCATGAGGGAAGTCACGGGATTTCTCCACGAGCGACTGGGTGTTGCGGGATCTGCCCGTATCACGGCGGAACAGATCGTTTTGGACCCCGGCATTGGTTTTGGCAAGACGGTCGAGCACAACCTGGCACTGCTGGCGCGGCTGGATGCGCTGTGCGCCCTTGGCTGGCCCGTGCTCGTTGGCGTCTCACGCAAGAGTTTCATCGCGAAACTGCTCGGCCCGGGCGGCGCAAATCCTGACGCGCTGCGGCAAGGTTCTATTGCGGCGGCGGTCTGGGCCGTCACCCGCGGCGCGAGCATTGTTCGCGTCCACGACGTGGCGGAGACGGCACGGGCGTTGCGCGTGATTGACGAACTCCGCCGAAAGTCGTAGGACAAATGGAACCATGAGCGATTCGACTCCCACGATGATGAAGCTGTTCGGCACCGACGGTGTTCGCGGCAAGGCGAACATCGAGCCGGTGACCGCCGAGACCGCGCTGAAGCTGGGCCGCGCCGCCGCGCACGTGTTCCGGAACCAGAACGCAGTGCCCGCCGAGCGCGGTTCGTTGCGGCACAGGATTGTCATTGGCAAGGACACGCGCCTCTCCGGCTACATGCTGGAGACGGCGTTGACGAGCGGCATTCTCTCGATGGGCGTGGACGTGCTGCTGGTCGGACCGCTGCCGACGCCGGGCGTGGCCTATATCGCCCGCTCGTTGCGCGCCGACGCCGCTGTTGTGTTGACCGCGTCGCACAATCCCTACGACGACAACGGCATCAAGTTCTTTGATCGCGACGGCTACAAGCTCGACACCGGGGTGGAGAACCAGATCGAGGAACTGGTCTTCAGCGGCGCGATAGACAAGATTCGCCCCACCGCCGGCGCGGTCGGCAAGGCCACGCGCATTGACGATGCGTTGGGTCGCTATATCGAGTTCGTCAAGGCCAGCTTCCCCCGCGGCATGACGCTCGATGGCTTCCGCATCGCCGTGGACGCGGCCAATGGCGCGGGCTACAAGAGCACGCCGTGCGTCCTGCGCGAGTTGGGCGCGGAGTTGTTCATCTACAACAACACGCCCGATGGCGTGAACATCAACAAAGACTGCGGCAGCCTCCATCCGAGCAGCCTGCGCCAGGCGGTCATCGCGCATCGCGCCGACATTGGCATTGCCCACGACGGCGACGCCGACCGCGTCATCTTGTGCGATGAGAACGCGCGCCTCGTGGACGGCGACGAGATTCTCGCAGTGACCGGCGTGGACATGCTCAAGAAAGGCCAGCTTCGCAACAACACACTGGTGGCGACGTTGATGAGCAATGGCGGCCTCGACGAGGCGATTGGCAAGGCCGGCGGCAAAGTGGTTCGCACGCAGGTGGGCGACAAGTTCGTTATAGATGAGATGCGCCGGCTCAACGCCAACGTCGGCGGCGAGCAAAGCGGTCACATGATCTTTAGTGATTACACGACCACCGGCGATGGCATCGTTAGCGCGCTGCAAGTGCTTCGCGTCATGCGCGAGTCCGGCAAGCCGCTCAGCGAGCTTTGTCGCGTCATGCAGCACTTCCCGCAGGTGATGCTGAACATCAAGGTCCGCTCCAAGCCACCGCTGGAGTCGGTGGCTGGCGTCCAAGGAGCGATCGAGGAAGCGAAAGCCGCGATCAAAGAGACGGGCACCGTCATCGTGCGTTACTCTGGCACCGAGCAGCTCTGCCGCGTGACGGTCGAAGGCCGCGACCGCGCGGTGATCGAGCAACAAGCGCAGCGTATCGCCGACGTGATCCAGAAGCAGATCGGGGCGGCGTAGAGGTGCTGACCGAGGACGGCTGACCGATGACCGCTGGCAACTTTCTCCTTGCCCTTCGCGATTGCTTTTGACGCGGCGGCGCGTTACGACATTGCTTCATGAAGAACATCAAACTCTCTTTGGGCATGGCGCTGGCGTCGGTTTGCGTCGCGGTGATTGCGGCGCAGGCGGCGGAAACGACCGGCAAACGCGTGACTCTCTTCGACGGCAAGTCACTCGCGGGCTGGACGGTGCTGACTTGCGAGGCGACGGTGGACAACGGCGACATGTTCATTAAGGAAGGCAACGGCCTCGTTCAGTCCGCCCGAAAATACGCAGACTTCATCTTTGAGTTCGAGTGGAAGGCGCTCAAGTCCGAGAAGTGGGATAGCGGCATTTATTTCCGCTACGACACCATCCCGGCCGGCAAGCCGTGGCCAAAGCGCTATCAGGCAAACCTACGGCAAAGCGACGAAGGCAACGTGGGCGGTTTGAACGGCGCCAAGAGCCAGGGGTTGATCAAGCCCGGCGAATGGAACCGTCTCAAGCTGACGGTGCGCGGCACACAGGCCGGGATGGAGATCAATGGCAAGCCCGCGTGGAAGGCCGACGGTCTCGAAGGCCCCAAGGAAGGCTTCATCGCCATCCAGGCCGAGGTTCCCGGCGGCGGCCAGCACCGCTTCCGCAACATCTACATCACGGAACTGAAGTAGGGGCTGTTCATATCGCAAGCGCAAGAGTGGAGGAACAGGCGGTGGAATGAGTTTGGTTTTTCGCGGCGATGAGCGAGTTCTGATATTTGTTCCTGCAAATCATGCGAATTGTTTTCATGGGAACAGCGGATTTCGGCGAGCCTTGTTTGGAGGCTTTGGTCGGATCACGCGGGCATCAGGTCGTCGGCGTTGTGACGCAGCCGGATCGGCCTGTGGGTCGTCGGCAAACGATGACGCCGCCACCGATCAAGACGCTGGCGCTAAAGCACGGATTGACGGTGTTTCAGCCGGAGAAAATCCGGCGGCCGGAAGCAGTGGCTCAGCTTCGCGAGCTTGTGCCGGAGTTAATGGTGGTCGTTGCTTACGGGCAGATTTTGCCTAAGGAAGTGCTGAATCTGCCGAAACTCGGCTGCGTCAACGTTCACGCGTCGTTGCTGCCGCGCTGGCGCGGCGCGTCGCCGATTCAGGCGGCGTTACTGGCCGGCGATGAGTTCACCGGCGTGACGACGATGTTGCTTGATGAAGGCATGGACAGCGGACCGATGCTGCTGCGGGAACGAGTGGAGATTGATCCAGATGACAACGCGACAACGCTGCATGACAAACTCGCCGCGGTCGGAGGAACGTTATCGGTGAAGACAATTGCGGCACTCGCGGACGGCAATCTTCAGCCGACGCCGCAACCAAGTGATGGGGTGACCTACGCGCCGAAGATCAAGAAGGAGGATGGCTTGGTGGATTGGACGCAGCCGGCGCGGCAGATTTCGAATCGCCTGCGGGCATTCACGCCGTGGCCGGGATTGTTTACTGTTTTGGCGACAGATGTCGGCCCACGTGTGTTGAGAATTTGTGCGAGCGAAGCCAAACCGCAGCCGACATCGAGAGATGCAGTCGCAGGCACCGTAACGGCGGCAGATAATAATGGCATTGTCGTTGCGACGGGCGAGGGGGTCTTGATTGTTCGTGAATTGCAGATGGAAGGCAGTCGGCGGATGAGCGTCGCGGAGTTTTTGCGAGGACATCGGCTGCAACTGGGCGTGAAATTGGGCAGTGGGGCGTGAGAGGCTTGCACGGGCTGTTCTTTTTTTGCTGGCAAACAAAAAAGTTGCGAACGGCTATTGACAGAAGTGAAAATTTTGTTAGTATCGCGGGCCGCGTTGAACCAGAAGACGGCACAGCGCGAGTTGCGGTAAAGAGCGAGAGAAAAGGGTGTTAGACCCGCGGTGCGTTTTGAATCCCGCAAGGAGCAAAACGAGGCGGTGTTTTTTCCTTTTTTTTCGGCTGGCGGCGATCGGAAAAAACCGCGCGCGGGCGATTTCGGATGCGGTTGAACTGATGCCTGCGTAGCTCAGTTGGTAGAGCACGTCCTTGGTAAGGACGAGGTCATCGGTTCAATCCCGATCGCAGGCTCCAGTTTGGCAGCGAACGTGAATTAGAAAAACAAAGCAGAGCGAAAAGAGCAGGAGACACAATGGCAAAAGAAGCATTCAAGAGAGAGAAGCCGCACATCAACGTTGGCACGATTGGCCACATTGACCACGGCAAGTCCACCCTCACGGCGGCCATCGTCGAAGTTCAGGCCCGCAAGGGATTGGCAAATCGTATTTCCTACGCCGACATCACCAAGGGCGGCACCGTGCGTGACGAGACGAAGACGGTGACCATTGCCGTGTCGCATGTCGAGTATCAGAGCGACAAGAGGCACTACGCGCACATTGACTGCCCCGGTCACGCCGATTACATCAAGAACATGATCACCGGCGCGGCGCAGATGGATGGCGCGATTGTGGTGGTGAGCGCGGCAGACGGCCCGATGCCGCAGACCCGCGAGCACGTGCTGCTGGCCCGTCAGGTTGGTGTGCCGGCCATTGTGGTCTATCTGAACAAGGTTGACCTCGTGGACGACAAGGATCTGCTGGACCTCGTCGAGGAGGAAATTCGCGACCTGCTCAAAAAGTATGAATTCCCCGGCGACAAGACGCCGGTGGTGCGCGGCAGCGCGACCAAGGCGATGGCGGGCGACCCGGCTGGCGAGGCCTCGATCGCCGAGTTGATGAAGGCGCTTGATGATTTCGTTCCGGAGCCGCAGCGCGAGTTGGACAAGCCGTTCCTGATGAGCATCGAGGACGTGTTCAACATCGAAGGTCGTGGCACCGTCGTGACCGGTCGTGTTGAGCGTGGCAAGATGAACCGCATGGAAGATGTTGAGATCATCGGTCTGCGCCCGACGCAGAAGACGGTCGTTACCGACATTGAAATGTTCCGCAAGCTTCTCGACAGCGCGCAGGCCGGCGACAACGTGGGCGTGCTGCTTCGCGGTATCAAGAAGGCCGACGTCGAGCGCGGTCAGGTGTTGGCCAAGCCCGGCTCGATCACGCCGCACAAGAAGTTCAAGGCGGAGGTTTACGTGTTGAGCAAGGAAGAGGGTGGCCGCCACACGCCGTTCTTTGATGGCTATCGGCCGCAGTATTACTTCCGCACGACCGACGTGACGGGTGTCATGAAGTTGGCGAAGGGCGTCGAGATGGTGATGCCTGGCGACAACGTCAGCGTGGACATTGAGCTGATCAATCCGGTGGCCATGGAAAAGACCCAGCGCTTCGCCATCCGCGAAGGCGGCCGGACCATTGGCGCGGGCCGTATTACTGAGATTGTCGAATAGCGTCCTCGATTGGAGTTCGCGCGGGCTGAGGGCGTTGTTCCTCCCCATGTGTGAACTCTGCATCAGACGCAGGAGCTAATAATGCCGCGCGAACAAATAACCCTGGCGTGCACCGAGTGCAAACGGCGGAACTACCGCACGACGGCCAATAAGAAACTGAGCAAAGAGAAACTGGAGATTAAGAAATATTGTCGTTGGTGCGGAAAGCATGTGATGCACCGGGAGACGAAGTAGGGCGTGGCTGGAGACATGATGATTCTGGCGAACGCCCGAACCGGCAAAGGCTACGGCGGTAGCTCAATTGGTAGAGCATCGGTCTCCAAAACCGACGGTTGGGGGTTCGAGTCCCTCCCGCCGTGCCACTTCGCAACAGAGAACTGAATCGTGAAAAACCCGTTTCTTGCAATACGCGGTTACGTAGGCGAGGTTGGCGACGAGTTGAAGCGCTGCAACTGGCCGACGGGCATGGAGCTGCGTGATTCGACGGTCGTGGTGGTTATCGCCGTGCTTCTGTTATCGCTGGCGGTGGCGATTGTTGACTTTGTTGGCACGGTAAGTCTTCGTCACTTGACGACCTGGGGTTTGAAGTAACGCGGGACTAAAGGCGCCTATGGAAAGTCAGTGGTTTGTCATTCATACCCTCTCGGGCCAGGAGCAGAAGGTCAAAGAGAACATAGACAAGCGGATCAAGTCCGAGGAGATGCAGGAATATATCTTCCAAGTCTTGATTCCGACCGAGAAGGTTTCCGAGATCAAGAAGGGCAAGCGCACCACGACTGTGCGGAAGTTCTTCCCCGGCTACTTGTTGGTGAACATGCTGTTGCTGGATGAAAAGGGCCAGTTGATGGAAAAGCCTTGGTATTTTATCCGCGACACGGCGGGCATCATCGGTTTTATCGGCGGCGACCGGCCAGTGCCGTTGCGGAAGGAAGAAGTGGAGAGCCTTCTGGCGCAAATCCAGGAGCGCGGTGAGAAGGTCAAGCCGAAGGTCAATTACGATGTTGGCGACCAGGTGAAGATCACCGAAGGCCCGTTCTTGAGTTGCACGGGCGTGATCGAGGAGATTGATCCTGATCGTGGCAAACTGAAGGTGTCGGTGGCGATCTTTGGCCGGAACACGCCGGTCGAGGTCGAGTATAGCCAGGTCGAGCGCGCCTAAAGGCGCGGTAGAGACGGACAAGATTCATTTTTAATAACGGATAGCCATGGCGAAAAAAGTTGTAGGTCAAGTCAAATTGCAGATTCCGGCTGGTGCGGCCAACCCCGCGCCGCCGGTGGGTCCGGCGCTGGGTCAGCAAGGCGTCAATATCATGGCGTTCTGCAAAGAGTTCAACGCCGTCACCAAGAACCAAGCTGGCCTGATCATCCCGGTCGTCATCACGGTTTATCAGGACAAGTCGTTCACCTTCATCACCAAGTCGCCGCCGGCGGCCGTGCTGCTGAAGAAAGCGGCAGGCATCGCCACGGCCAGTGGCGTGCCGAACCGCAACAAGGTTGGCAAGGTCACGCGCAAGCAGGTGATGGAGATCGTGAAGATGAAAGGCAAGGACCTCAACGCGAGCAACGACGAAGCGGCGTTTCGCATGATCGCCGGCACCGCGCGTTCGATGGGCATTGACGTCATAGACTAGGAATTTCAAGCACCGCTGCCCGGAGTTAAAGCAATGGCAAAACAAAGCAAGCGATATCGCGCCGCGTCCAAACTGGTGGACCACACCAAGGCTTACACGTTGACCGATGCGGTCAAGCAGTTGAAGCAGTTGCCGCGGACAAAATTCGACGAGAGCATTGATCTGGCGTTCAAGCTCGGAGTGGATCCGAAGCAATCCGACCAGATGGTGCGCGGCACCGTCCCTCTGCCGCACGGCAGCGGCAAGAAGGTCCGCATCCTGGTCTTCACCAAGGGCGGGGAAGATGCGGCGAAGGCCGCGGGCGCCGATTTCGTTGGCTATCAGGAGCTCATCAAAAAGGTCAGTGAAGGCTGGGCTGAGTTTGACATCGCCATTGCGACGCCGGAGGCGATGGCGGAGGTGCGCAAGCTGGGCCGCGTGCTCGGTCCGCGTGGTTTGATGCCGAATCCGAAGACCGGCACTGTCACCGAGGACGTGGCGAAGGCCGTCAAGGAATTCAAGGCGGGCCGCGTTGAGTTCAAAATTGATAAAGCCGGCAATCTGCATGTGTTGTTTGGCAAAGTGTCGTTCAGCGAAGATCAGATCATCGAGAACGCAAAGGCTGTGATCGAGGCGGTTGCCAAATCCAAACCGTCCTCGTCCAAGGGCCGTTTCATCGAGAGCTGCACGCTCAGCTCGACGATGAGCCCGGGTCTGAAACTGGACATCAAAGAATTTCTGACGAGCTAGGAGCATCATGAGACCGGAGAAAAAAATTCTGGCGGCAGTCGCCCGCAAGCAGATCGAAACATCGCCGTTCGCGCTGTTGGTGGACTTCACCAAGGTGACGGTGGCGCAAGCCAACGAACTGCGGAAACGGTTGCGTGTCGCAGGCGCTGAGTATCACGTTGTGAAGAACTCCGTGTTGCGCGTGGCGTGCAAGGAGTGCGGCATCGAGGGGCTGGACACGGCGCTCGCGGGCCCGACTGGCGTCATCACCGGCAAGGAAATTGCCGGCGCAGCCAAGGTGCTCAAGACTTTTGTGGCGGAGTTTGAACGCCCGAAGATCAAGCTCGGTTTGATGGACCGATTGCTCTTGCAGCCGGCGCAGGTGATCGAGATCGCCGATTTGCCGAGTCTCGCTGAAATGCGCGCGATGTTGCTGGGCTTGTTGCTTGCGCCGCAGAGCCGGTTGGTGCGCGTGCTGGCCGCGCCGGCATCGAAGTTTGTCCAGATCATCAAAGCCTACGAAGAGAAACAAGGCAAGGAAGCGCCCGCAGCAGAGCCAGCGAAGGCGTAACGAGAATTTTGCGCGTGGCCAAGCGCAGAGGAAAAAAGAAACACGATCGAAAACAGGTAAATCGTCATCCCGGTGGCCATCGGGATCAAAGCCGCGCGGGGCTCCGTGCGGGTGACGACACCGGAAAAGGAAAACATGGCAGACGAATTGAAACCGATTATTGAGTCCCTGAGCAAGCTGACAGTTTTGCAGATGGCAGAACTGGTCAAGACGCTGGAGAAGGAATGGGGAGTTAGCGCTGCTGCGCCCGTCGCGGCTGCCGCGGCTGCCCCCGCCGCTGCCGCTGCTGCGGCTGCTCCTGCCAAGGACACGTTTGACGTGATTCTGGCGAACGCTGGTGCGAATAAGATCGGCGTCATCAAGGCCGTGCGCGAAGTGGTGCCGGGCTTGGGTTTGGCCGACGCCAAGGCGTTGGTTGAGAGCGCGCCGAAGCCGCTCAAGGAAGGCGCCACGAAGGATGAAGCCGAAGCCATCAAGAAAAAGATGGAAGCGGCTGGCGCTAAAGTCGAAGTCAAGTAGATTGCGGTGTGCGCGGTGCCGCACGATAGGGCGGATGCCGCGAATGATAAAGTTTGGACAGACAGCCTGCTGCCGCCCGTCAAGAACAGGCGGGCGGCAGCAAGGCTTGTCTCGTCTTTTTGACCGGATGGTCGAGAGGACGTGCAGTGCAGCAATAAGGCAGTAACGAGGTCACAAAGCCATGCTAGAGCGTAAGAACTTCGGTAAACTGGTAGAGCCGATTCAGCCGCCGAATCTCATTGAGATTCAGACGGAGCCCTACGTTGACTTCTTGCAGAAGGACGCGGATCCGGACAAGCGCAAGGCGGTTGGTTTGCAAGGTGTTTTCAAAGAGGTCTTCCCGATCGAGAGCTACGACGGCCAGGTCAAGCTGGACTTCGTCCGCTACACGATCAGCGAGCCGAAGCTTGATGCACTCGAATGCCAGCGCGAAGGCGTGACCTTCTCGGCGGCGTTGCACATGGTCTTCCGCCTCCAGCGCCAGAGTGGTGGTGGCTTGGAAGAGAGTGTTTACATGGGCGAAATCCCGCTCATGACGCCTCAAGGCACGTTCGTTATCAACGGCGCAGAGCGTGTCATCGTCAGCCAGCTCCATCGCTCGCCCGGCATCTGCTTCGAGTCCACCGTGCATCCGAATGGCAAGGTGCTCTACGGTTTTCGTGTCATCGCCGACCGCGGTTCGTGGTTGGAAGTGCAGTTTGACACCGCCGACCTGCTTTACGTCTATCTCGACCGCCGGCGTCGTCGCCGGAAGTTTTTGGCTACCACGTTCCTTCGCGCGCTGGGCTACGGCACGGACGAGGATATCGTCAAGCTGTTCTACGAAATCACGGATGTTAAGCTGAAGGACATCGAGGACCATGAGAACATCGGCAACATGATGCTCGTGGCCGATGCGACGGACAAGGCCTCACAGATTGTCATCGCGCGAGCCTTTGAGCCGTTGAGCAAGGCCGTCTGCCGGGCGTTGATGGACGCCGGTATCGAAAAGGCGAAGATCATAGACACCACGGCCGACGACGGTGTCATCATCAAGACGCTTAAGAAGGATCCGACCAAGAGCGCTGACGAGGCGTTGAAGGACATCTACAAGCGCCTGCGCCCCGGCGATCCGCCGACGGCCGCGAACGCGAAGGCGTTGCTGAAGCGGCTGTTCTTCGATCCGCGCCGTTACGACTTGGGTCGCGTCGGTCGCTACAAAATCAATCAGAAGCTCGGCATCAACGTCGAGAACGACCAGCGCGTGCTGGTCAACGAAGACATCATCGAGGCGGTCAAGTATCTGCTCAGCCTGCGCAAGGGCGAAGGCTCCGTGGACGACATTGACCATCTCGGCAGTCGCCGCGTCCGCACCATTGGCGAAATGCTTGCCAACCAGTGCCGCGTTGGTCTGGCGCGCACGGAGCGCTTGGTCAAGGAGCGCATGACGCTGTTTGACGCGACCACCGAGGAGATGACGCCACAGAAGCTTATCAACCCGAAGGCGCTCTCTGCCGTTATTCGTGATTTCTTCGGCCGCAGCCAGCTCAGCCAGTTCATGGACCAGACGAATCCGCTGTCCGAGCTGACGCACAAGCGGCGCCTTTCCGCGCTCGGACCGGGCGGCTTGAGCCGCGAGCGCGCCGGTTTCGAGGTGCGCGACGTGCATCCGAGCCACTACGGTCGCATTTGCCCGATCGAGACGCCCGAAGGTCCGAACATCGGTCTCATCAGTTCGCTCTCGATTTTCGCGCAATCGAACGAGTTTGGTTTCATTGAGACACCGTATCGCAAAGTCGAGAAGGGTCGTGTCACCGACAAGCTTGATTACCTGACGGCCGACCAAGAGGAAAAGTTCGTAGTGGCGCAGGCCAATGCGCCAGTGGACAACCGTGGTCACTTCACCGGTGCAACGGTGAGCTGCCGCTACAAGGCGGATTTCATCGAGGTGGAGCCGGAAAAGGTTGACTACATGGATGTCAGCCCCAAGCAGCTCGTCTCCGTGGCGGCCGGCCTCGTGCCGTTCCTGGAGCACGACGACGCGAACCGCGCGTTGATGGGTGCGAACATGCAGCGTCAGGCGGTGCCGTTGCTCGTCAACGAAGCGCCGTTTGTTGGCACCGGTCTCGAAGGCCGCGTGGCTTGCGACTCGATGGCGTGCATCATTGCCGAGCACGCGGGCACGGTGGCCAGCGTCAGCAGCCAGCGCATCATCATTACGAAGGACGGCACGGTGCCCGAGAGCAAGCGCAAGCTCAAGACCGATGCGGAAAAGGGATTGTGGGTTTACGAGCTGCGCAAGTTCATGCGTTCCAACGCTGGCACTTGCATCAACCAGAAGCCGGTCGTCCAGAAGGGCCAGCATATCAAGAAAGGCCAGCTCATTGCCGACGGTCCGTGCACAGAGAACGGCGAGCTTGCTCTCAGTCGCAACGTGCTCGTCGCGTTCATGCCGTGGAACGGTTACAACTTCGAGGACGCCATCCTGGTCAGTGAGAAGCTGATTCGCGGCGACGTTTACACTTCGATTCACATTGAGGAATACGAGGTCAACGCCCGCGATACCAAGCTTGGCCCGGAGGAGATCACGCGCGACATACCGAACGTCGGCGAAGAAGCCCTCAAGAACCTTGGTCCCGACGGTGTCATCCGCATTGGCGCGGAGGTCAAGCCGGGTGACATCCTCATCGGCAAGATCACGCCAAAGAGCGAGACCGAACTGGCGCCGGAAGAACGCCTGCTGCGCGCCATTTTCGGTGAGAAGGCTGCGGACGTGAAAGACACCTCGCTGCGCGTGCCCAGCGGCGCGGGCGGCATTGTCATGGACGTGAAGGTGACGCCGTTGAAGGAAACCAGCACGACGTCGAAGCTCTCCACCAACGAACAGCGTAAGCAGAAGAAGCAGTTCGAGGATAAATTCAAAGACCGTGTCGCTGAACTGCGAGAAGAACTGAGCGAGGCGCTCTCCAACATCCTGCTCGGCGAGAAGATTCCGCTCGACGTTGTCAATGCCGAGACCGGAGAGATCATCATCCCGGCCAACCGCAAGATCACCAAGACGCTCTTGCGCAAACTGGCCGAGCACTACGACCACATCGAGATTGATCCGTCGCCGATCCGCATTAAGATCCGCGAGATTATCTCGCAGTTCGAGCACAAGTTCAGTGAGCTGGAACTAGAGCGCGAGCGCCAGCTCGATCGCATCGAGAGCGGCGACGACGTGGACGCCGGCGTCATCAAGCGCGTGAAAGTCTATGTCGCCTCCAAGCGCAAGCTCAGCGTCGGTGACAAGATGGCCGGCCGCCACGGCAACAAAGGCGTCATCGCCAAGATCGTGCCGGAGGAAGACATGCCGTTCCTGCCGGACGGCACGTCGGTTGAGATCGTGCTAAACCCGCTCGGCGTGCCGAGTCGTATGAACGTCGGCCAGGTGCTTGAGACGCACCTCGGTTGGGCGGCCAAGATTCTTGGCTTCTCGGTCGCGTCGCCGGTGTTCGACGGCATTACCGAGAGCGAGATCAAGGAAGCAATGGTGAAGGCCGGTCTGCCCGAGGACGGCAAGACTATCCTTCACGACGGCCGCACGGGTGAGTCGTTCGATCAGCGCGTGGTCGTCGGCTACATCTATATGCTGAAGCTGGGCCACCTTGTTGCGGACAAGATTCACGCCCGCGCAGTCGGCCCGTATTCGCTCGTTACCCAGCAACCATTGGGCGGCAAGGCTCAATACGGTGGTCAGCGTTTCGGTGAAATGGAAGTCTGGGCCGTGGAGGCCTATGGTGCCGCCTACACGCTGCAAGAGTTGCTTACGGTCAAGAGCGACGACGTGGCGGGCCGCACACGCATCTACGAAAGCATCGTCAAGGGACACAATACGCTGGAGGCTGGCACGCCAGAGAGCTTCAACGTGTTGGTCAAGGAAATGCAGAGCCTCTGTCTCGACGTGCGTCTCGGTAAGAACGGCGGCCAACTGCTGCCGCCGGCGCCGGCCGAGGAGGTCAGTGCCGCTGCAGCCGCTGCGGCCGCCGCCATTGCTGACGACGAGGAATAGCAACTGCTAGAAAGCTTTCGAGAAATTTAGGTTTCAATAACCATGAGTGCTCAACAAGTCAAAGACGTTCACGAGAAACTCTCCACCGACGCGGCGCGGCGGGCGCTGGGCCTTGAGAAGTCCGAAGCGTTCGACTCCGTCGGCATCACGCTGGCTTCGCCGGATGCGATCCGTTCGTGGTCGCGTGGCGAGGTTAAGAATCCGGAGACGATCAACTACCGCACGTTGAAGCCGGAGAAGGGCGGCTTGTTCTGCGAGCGCATCTTCGGCCCGACGCGCGACTGGGAGTGCAACTGCGGCAAGTATAAGCGCATCAAGCACCGCGGCATTGTGTGCGACCGCTGCGGCGTCGAGGTGACGCTGGCGCGGGTGCGCCGTGAGCGCATGGGCCACATCGAGTTGGCGGTGGCGTGCAGTCACATCTGGTTTTTCAAGTGCCTGCCGAGCCGCGTAGGCCTGATGGTTGACATGACCGCGCGTGCATTGGAGCGCGTCATCTACTACGAAGACTACATCGTCATTGACGCAGGCAAGACGCCGCTGAAAGAGAAACAACTCCTGAGCGAGATGGAGTATCGCGAGGCGCTGGAGCAATACGGCAAGGAGTTCGTCGCAAAGATGGGCGCCGAGGGCGTGCGCGAGTTGCTCCAGAAGGTGGACCTCAACAAGGTGGCGAAGGAGTTGGAAATCCAGCTCAACACCACCAAGAGCAAGCAGGTCCGCAAGAAGCTCAGCAAGCGGCTGAAACTGGTGCAAGGTTTCACCGGCAGCAAGGCGCGGCCGGAGTGGATGATTCTGACGGTCTTGCCCGTGATCCCGCCCGACCTGCGCCCGTTGGTGCCGCTGGAAGGCGGCCGGTTTGCCACGTCGGACCTGAACGATCTCTACCGCCGGGTCATCAACCGGAACAACCGGTTGCGCAACCTGCTTCAACTCAAGACGCCCGATGTCATCATCCGTAACGAAAAGCGCATGTTGCAGGAAGCCGTGGACGCGCTGATGGACAACGGCCGTCATGGACGTGCCGTCACCGGCGCGGGCAATCGGCCGCTGAAGTCGCTCTCCGATATGTTGCGCGGCAAGCAGGGCCGGTTCCGCCAGAACCTGCTCGGCAAGCGCGTGGACTACTCCGGCCGTTCGGTCATCGTCATCGGCCCGGAGTTGAAGCTCCACCAGTGCGGTTTGCCGAAGAAGATGGCGCTGGCGTTGTTCGAGCCGTTTATCATCCGCGGGCTTGAAGAGCGCGGCTTGGCGCATACGGTGCGCGCCGCCAAAAAGATGATCGAGCGCCAAGCGCCGGAGGTGTGGGACGTGCTGGAGGAAGTCACCAAGGGCCACCCGATTCTGCTGAACCGCGCGCCGACACTGCACCGCTTGTCCCTCCAGGCGTTCGAGCCGGTGCTGATCGAAGGCGAGGCCATTCGTATCCATCCGCTTGTTTGCACGGCTTACAACGCCGACTTTGACGGCGACCAGATGGCGGTGCATGTGCCGCTCTCGACGGAAGCGCAACTCGAAGCGCGGCTGCTGATGCTCGCGCCGAACAACATCTTCTCGCCGAGCAACGGCAAGCCGATCACCACGCCGACGCAGGACATCACGCTGGGTTGTTACTACCTGACGCAGAACCCGCGGACGAATTTCCGCGGTTCGAAGGCGCCGGAGCGGGCGATGCTGTTTGCGGATCGCGACGAAGTGTTCTTCGCCGTGGCCGAAGGCTGGCTGAAGACGCACGACATGGTCCGGCTGAAGAATCCGGATTTCGGACGCACGACGGTTTACGGCGATGCCACCAAGAAGATCATCGATACCACCGTGGGCCGCATCGTGTTCAACGAGATTTGGCCGGCGGACATTGGTTTCGTCAACAAGCCGGCCAACAAGAGCGTCCTCGGCGACATGATCTGGCGTTGCTACAAGGTGTGCGGCCATGATCAGACCGTCGCGTTGCTGGACAAGCTCAAGGAGCTTGGCTTCACCGAGGCGACTCGCGCGGGCATCTCCATCGGCATTGATGACATGATCATCCCGAAGGAGAAGGTCGAGGAGATCGAGCGCGCACAGAAACAGGTCGCCGACGTGGAGAAGCATTACCGGCGTGGCGTGATCACCGACGGCGAGCGTTACAACAAGATCGTGGATATTTGGACGCACTGCACTGACCAGGTGCAGGGCGTCATGTTCCGCACGCTGGAGCACAACATGGGCAAGAGCGAGTTCAACTCGGTCTGGTTGATGGCCGACTCCGGTGCGCGCGGCAACAAAGTCCAGGTGCGTCAGCTTGCCGGCATGCGCGGCCTCATGGCGAAGCCGTCGGGCGAAATCATCGAGCGGCCGATTCTTGCAAACTTTCGCGAAGGTCTCAGCGTGCTCGAATACTTCATCAGCACACACGGCGCCCGCAAAGGCTTGGCCGACACGGCGCTTAAGACCGCCGACTCTGGTTACCTCACGCGCAAGCTGGTGGACGTGGCGCAGGACGTCATCACGACGGAAGAGGATTGCCACACGACCAAGGGCATCTGGGTCAAGGCCATCTACGAAGGCGACGAGGAAATCGTCAAGCTGCCGGAGCGCATCATCGGTCGCACTTCGGCGGATGACATCAAGGATCCGCTGACGAACAAGATCATCGTCAAGGCCGATCAGGAGATCGTCGAAGAGACCGCAGCTGCGATCGACAAAGCTGGCATTGAAAAAGTTCACATTCGTTCGGTGCTGACTTGCGAGACGCGCGAGGGTTGTTGCGCCCGCTGCTATGGCCGCAACCTTGCTACTGGTCAGCCGGTGAAACTCGGCGAAGCCATTGGCATCATCGCCGCGCAGAGCATCGGTGAACCCGGCACGCAGCTTACGATGCGGACGTTCCACATCGGTGGCACGGCGAGCCAGGTGTTCAAGCAGCCCCAGATCAAGGCCAAGAACGACGGTGTCATCAAGTATGTGGACTTGCGCACCGTGCAGAGCCAGGAAGGTTCGCACATCGTTCTTAACAAGAACGGCCAGGTCATCCTCACGAGTGAGGAAGGTCGTGAGCTGGAGCGTTACAACATCGTCATTGGTTCGGTGCTTGCTGTTGCCGACGATGGTAAAGTCAAGAAGGGTGAAGTGTTCTGCCAGTGGGACCCGTATCATGTGCCGATCCTTTGCGAGAAGGCAGGCACGATTTCCTTCCACGACGTCATCGAAGGCGTCACGATGAAGAAGGAGCTCGACGAGGCCACCGGTATGCCGTCCATCGTCATCATGGATCATAAGGAAGACCTGCATCCGCAGGTCATTCTGCGGGATGAGTCCGGGCAGGTGATCGCGAATTACTCGATTCCTGCTGGCGCGCACATCGTGGTCAAGGAAAACAACAAAGTTGTGGCCGGTGCGTTGCTCGCCAAGACGCCGCGCAAGATTGCGAAGACCAAGGACATCACGGGCGGTCTGCCGCGTGTGGCGGAGTTGTTTGAGGCGCGCCGACCGAAAGACGCGTCGGAGATCGCCAAGATTGAGGGCGTTGTGGACTTCGCCGGCATGGTCCGCGGCAAGCGGCACCTTGTGGTGCGTGATACAAAGACCGGAGCGGAAGAGGAGCATCTGATTCCGCCGGGCAAGATGATCATTGTGCTGAAGGGCGATTACGTTCGCAAGGGTCAGCAGCTCACCGAAGGTCCGGTGGTGCCGCACGAGATTCTCGACGTGTGTGGCCCGCAGGAGTTGCAGGAGTATCTGCTCAACGAAGTGCAGGAGGTCTATCGCCTGCAGGGTGTAACGATCAACGATAAACACATTGAGACCATTGTGCGCCAGATGCTGCGCAAGGTGCGCATTACCGATCCGGGCGACACAAAGTTCCTCTGGGGCGAACAGATCGAGCGCATCGAGTTTGAGGACGAGAACAAGCGGATCATTGAGGCCGGCGGCAAGCCGGCGGAGGCGCAGCCCGTGCTGCTTGGCGTGACGAAGGCATCGCTGGAAACCGACAGCTTCATCAGCGCGGCGTCGTTCCAAGACACCACGCGCGTGCTGACTGACGCTGCTTCGTTGGGTCGCGTGGATTACCTGCGCGGGTTCAAGGAGAACGTGATCATGGGCCACTTGATTCCGGCGGGATCGGGCTTCCCGCTGCATCGAAACATCAAGATCAATCTGCTGGGTGAGCCGGTGGAGGAGGCGTTGCCGTCGCTGACAGAGGCCGCAGCGCTGCTAAAAGGCCAGTCCGCAGCGTGAGTGGAAGAAAAACTCAAATAATTGTGAATAACTTCTTGAAATCTGTGCGCGGTTCGCTAGTCTGTCGCGCTCCGTTTCTAGAGTAAGAACTGAACTGAACAAATGCCGACGATCAATCAACTGATTCGTAGAGGACGCAGCGAGGCGAAGGCGAAGTCGAAGGCGCCAGCGCTGGAAGGCGCGCCGTTTCGCCGTGGCGTCTGCTTGCAGGTGATGACGCGCACACCGAAGAAACCAAATTCGGCATTGCGCAAAGTGGCCAAGGTCCGGCTGACCAATGGCTACGAAGTCATCGCCTATATCCCGGACGAAGGGCATAATTTGCAGGAACACTCCATCGTGCTGGTGCGCGGCGGACGTGTGAAAGATTTGCCGGGTGTGCGCTATCACATTATGCGCGGCACCTTGGACGCGACGGGCGTGGAGAAACGCCGTCGCAGCCGCAGCAAATACGGTGTGAAACGCCCGAAGGCCGCAGCGGCAGGCGCAAAGGGCGCAGCACCGGCAGCGGAAGCAAAGAAGTAAACGAAACACAGCGACTATGGCACGTAGACATCGAGCAACAAAAAGAGAGCTTAGGCCGGACGCACGTCACGGCAGCACGCTGGTGACGGTCCTCATGAGCAAGGTCATGCAGAGCGGCAAGCGGACCGTGGCCGAGCGAATCGTTTACGGAGCCATTGAGCAACTGGCGCAGAAGATCGAGAACTCAAACCCGATCGAGATTTTGCAGAAGGCGATAGACAACATCCGGCCCAAACTGGAGGTCAAGAGCCGCCGCGTTGGCGGTGCCACCTACCAGGTGCCGATGGAAGTGCCGCATGAGCGGCAGGTGTCGCTGGCACTGCGCTGGCTTGTGGATTATGCCGACGGGCGCAAGGCGATGCCAATGCGCGAGGCGCTGGCGGCGGAAATTTTAGACGCTTACAACAACACCGGCAATGCGGTGAAGAAACGCGACGACATGCACAAAATGGCACAGGCCAACCGTGCTTTCGCGCATTATCGGTGGTAGTGAAAATCAAACTGCGCAAGGCTGCGTAAGAAATCGCGAGCCGGGCGAATTTTTGTCTTTAGGCTAAGGATTAGAAAACATGGCTGAAGTAGTGAACCAAGCAGTGAAGCTGTCGAGTGCGAATGCGCCCGAGCGCGAGTATCCATTGGAATACACGCGCAACATCGGCATCGCCGCCCATATTGACGCGGGCAAGACGACGCTGACAGAGCGCATTCTGTTCTACACTGGCATGATCCACCGCATCGGTGACGTGGATGACGGCAACACCGTGACCGACTGGATGGAGCAGGAGCGCGAGCGCGGCATTACCATCACTGCGGCGGCCATTACGTGCTTTTGGAAGCCGAAGGAAGAGCAGGGGATCCACAAGCTTTGGACGAGCATTCCGCATCGGGTGAACATCATTGACACGCCGGGTCATGTGGACTTCACCGCGGAAGTGGAACGGTCGCTGCGCGTGCTCGACGGCGCCATCGCCGTGTTCTGCGGTGTCGCAGGAGTGCAGCCGCAGAGCGAAACGGTGTGGCGGCAGGCCAGCAAGTATCGCGTGCCCCGCATCGCATTTGTCAACAAGATGGATCGCATTGGCGCCAACTTTGACAAAGCGCTTGACGACATCCGTAAGAAACTCGGTGCCAACGCATGGCCGATCTTGGTGCCGATTGGCAAGGAGGATTATTTGCAGGGCGTGATAGATGTGGTGAATCAGCGCGCCTACCTCTGGCCAGACGACAAGACCAACGAGGCTCAACAGGGTGCCCGCTATCAAATTGCGGATATTCCGGCCGAGTTGGTTGAGCAAGCGAAGAAATTGCGTCACGAGTTGATCGAGGCTATTGCGAACCTCGACGACAAGATTGCCGAATACTTTCTCGCGGAACAAGATCCGCCGGTCGCCGAGCTAAAGGCGGCGATTCGACGGCAGACTGTTGCCAACAAGTTCGTCCCGGTGGCCGGTGGCAGCGCCTTCAAGAAGAAGGGCGTGCAGCCGTTGGTGGACGCGGTGATTGATTACCTGCCGTGTCCGTTGGATGTGCCGGACATCAAGGGCATTGACCCACATACGAAGGAAGAAAAGCACGCCACCCCTGACGACAAGGGCAAGTTTGTCTCGCTCGCCTTCAAATTGTGGAGCGATCCATTCGTTGGCCGGTTGGTGTTCTTCCGCTGCTATGCCGGCAAGCTGGAGAAGGGCCAGACCATTTATAACTCCCGCAGTGGCAAGCGCGAGCGCATCAGCCGCCTGTTGCAAATTCAAGCTGATAAGCGTCAGGAGATTGACTGTATTTACTCTGGCGACATTGGCGCGATCATCGGTTTACGCAATGTGACCACCGGTGACACGCTTTGCGATGAAGAGGCGGAGATTGCGTTGGAGCCGCCGACGTTTCCGGAGCCGGTCATCTCGATGGCCGTCAAGCCGAAGACGAAAGCGGACCAGGAGAAGATGGGCGTCGCCTTGCAGCGCCTCTCGGAAGAGGACCCAACTTTCCGTGTGAAGACCGACCAGGAAACTGGCCAGACTATCATCAGTGGCATGGGCGAGTTGCATCTGGAAATCATCCGTGACCGCATGTTTCGCGAGTTCAAGGTGGAGGCCAACTCCGGCAAGCCGCAGATTGCGTATCGCGAGGCCATCACCAAGGGTGCTGACGGTGAAGGCAAGTTCATCCGTCAGAGCGGTGGCCGCGGTCAGTATGGTCACGTCATTATCAAGATCGAGCCGTTGGAGCGCGGCAAGGGTGTCGTTGTCGAGAACAAGGTCACCGGTGGTCGTATTCCCCGCGAATACATCCCGGCGGCCATCTACGGCATTGAAGAGGCGTGTAATACGGGCGTGCTGGCGGGCTATCCGCTGGTGGACGTGCAGGTCAGCATTTTGGACGGAAGCTATCACGACGTTGACTCGAACGAGTTGGCGTTCCAACTCGCCGGCAGCTTCGCGTTGAAGGAAGCGGTGAAGCAAGCCGGCCCGATCATTCTCGAACCGATCATGAAGGTCGAGTTGGTGACGCCGGTGGATTACCAGGGCGACCTGATTGGCGACATCAATCGCCGCCGCGGCATTGTGCAGAGCATCGAGCCGCGTGAGAACGTCGTCGTCGTTCACTCGCAAGTGCCGCTGGCCGAATTGTTCGGTTACGCCACCGACATCCGTTCACTTTCAAAAGGCCGCGCGAGCTACTCAATGGAGCCGAGTCACTTCGAGCCGGTTCCTTCAAGCATTCAGAAGCAGATTCTGGAGCAGCGCGGCGATCAATCCACCCGGAGGCGCAGTTAAACCTGTTCTTTGATTTATGGCTGAGACTCAAACCCAACGTGTTCGTATCCGGCTGAAAGCCTACGACTATCGCTTGCTCGACGCCTCGGTGGCCGAGATCGTCGAGACCGCGCGCCGCACCGGTTCCAAGGTCAGCGGCCCCATCCCGTTGCCGACGGAACTCTGGCGGCATTCTGTGAACCGCTCCGTCCACTCCGACAAGAAGTCCATGGAGACTTTCGAGATGCGGACGCACAAGCGGCTCTTGGAGATTATTGACCCCACGGCGAAGACGGTGGACGAGTTGAAGAAGCTCAACCTCCCGGCTGGCGTGGACATCACCATCAAGATTTAACACGAAACTAAACCATGTCCGTCGGACTTATTGCTAAAAAATTGGGAATGACCCAGGTTTACGACCCGCAGGGAAACCTGCGCGAAGTGACGGTGTTGGAGGTCGGCCCTTGCACAGTGCTCCAGGTGAAAACCAAGGAGGGCAAAGACAAATACAACGCCGTGCAGCTTGGTTTTGGCGACCAGAAGCAGCAGCGGATGCCCAAGGCGGAACTGGGGCATCTAGCCAAGGCCAACGTCGTCAAGGATGGTGTCGCGCATTGCGGCCGGGTCGTTCGCGAGTTCCGAAACTTCTCAAAAGAGGTCAAGGTTGGCGACGTGGTCGGACCGACGCTCTTTGAGGTCGGCCAGTATGTGGACGTCATCGGCACTTCAAAGGGCAAGGGCTTCCAAGGCGTCATTTTCCGCCATCACATGCAGGGCGGCCCTGAATCGCACGGCCATAAAGGATGGCATCGTCGCGTAGGAGCCATCGGCATGCGCAGCTTCCCCGGCACGGTCCGCCGGAACCAGCGGATGCCCGGTCACATGGGTGACGAGCGCATCACGACGCAAAATCTGGAAGTCGTCCAGGTGCGTGAAAAGGAAAATCTTTTGTTGATCCAAGGCTCGGTGCCGGGAACGCGGGGTGGCTACGTCATCGTGCGCACTTCGATCAAACTCGGCACGGAGAAGAGAAAGTTGCCGGCGACGGACAAGAAGGGCGCGGCCAAGGCAGGGCCAAAGGCAGCGGCTCCGGCCAAAGCCGGGGCGAAAAAGTAACAACGGGCTGATTTGCCAGTAAGAATTTCATGAAGATTCCGGTGTTAAATAGCGAAGGCGGAGCGGCAGGCGAGTTCGTGCTGCGCGACGACTTTATCATCAAAGGTAGCCGCGGCCAGCAGACCGTGCGCGATGCCGTAGTGGCGATTCAGTCGAATCGTCGTTCCGGCACGGCTTGCACGAAGACGTTGGGCGAGGTGGCTGGTTCGGGCAAGAAGCCGTGGAAGCAAAAAGGCACGGGCCGCGCGCGCGCCGGCAGTTTTGCCAGTCCGCTTTGGCGTGGCGGTGGCGTGGTGTTCGGTCCGAAGCCGCGCGATTGGTCGCTGGGAATGCCGAAGAAAGTCCGCCGTCTCGCGTTGCAGAAGGCGCTTGGCGAGCGGCTCGCGACTGGCGACGTAGTCATCGTGGACACGATCACGTTGAAGACGCCGAAGACGAAGGAATTCGTCAGCGTGGTCAAGAATTTGAAGGTCGGCGACCGCTCGATTCTGTTGGTCGTGGACGAGCCTGAGAAGAACCTAATGCTCGCATCAGGGAACGTGGCGTATGTGACGGTGGTGGATGCGTCGAATCTGAACGTTTACGACGTGACGCTGGCTCATAAGCTGGTGTTCATGAAGACGGCGTTCGAAAAAGTCGAACAACGATTGGCGAAGGACTAAGCGATGAGGGACCCGCATCAAATCATCAAAACGCTGCGTGTGACCGAAAAGGGTAGCGCCCAGAGCACGAAGGACAATCAATACACGCTGGCGGTGACGCAGGACGCCAACAAGATCGAGATTAAGCAGGCTATTGAGAAGTTGTTCAAGGTGACCGTGTTGAAGGTCAATACGCTCAACGTGCATGGCAAACTCAAGCGGATGCGCGGACGCCTCAGTAAACAGGTTGACTGGAAGAAGGCGATCATCACGCTGAAGGCCGGCGACAAGATCGAGCTCGCATAGCAGGATTTGTTTCATGGGTATCAAGCAATTTAGACCACGGACGCCGGGCAGCCGGTTTCGGATGGACCATACCTTCGAGGAAATTACGAAGGATCGTCCGGAGAAATCGTTGCTGGAGCCCTTAAAGAAACATGGTGGCCGCAATTGTCACGGCCGGATGACGGCGCGCAATCGCGGCGGCGGTCACAAGCAGCATTACCGCATCATTGATTTCAAGCGCGACAAGGCCGGCGTGCCGGCGAAGGTTGCGGCGATCGAATACGATCCGAACCGCAGCGCGCGCATCGCCTTGTTGCACTACAAGGACGGCGAGAAGCGCTATATCCTGGCGCCGAACGGCCTGCAAGTTGGCCAGAGTGTGATGAGCGGCCCGGAAGCGCCGACGGAGGTCGGGAACGCTCTGCCGTTGAAGGCGATTCCGATGTCGCTGCCGGTTCATGCGATTGAGGTCAACCGCGGTCGCGGCGCGCAGATGGTTCGCACGGCGGGTGCATCGGCGCAGTTGATGGCGAAGGAAGGCGACTACGTGCAGATCAAGCTGCCGTCGGGCGAAATCCGGCGCTTCCATCAGGAGTGCTACGCGACGATTGGCCAGGTCGGTAATTTGGAGCACGACAGCATTACTCTTGGCAAAGCGGGGCGCACCCGTTGGCTCGGCTGGCGTCCAACATCGCGCGCCATGTGTAAGAACCCTATAGACCATCCGATGGGCGGCGGTCAGGGCAAGTCGAAGGGCGGTGGCGGTTGGCATCATCCGTGTTCGCCGTGGGGTCAGCCGGCCAAGGGTTACAAGACCCGCAGGAAACACAAGTCCACGAGTCGGTTTATTGTGCAGGATCGGAGGAAGAAGTAAGTCATGGGACGCTCACTGAAAAAAGGCCCCTTTGTGGATGAGCACCTTATGGAAAAGGTGCGCAAGCTGAACGACGCCGGCCAGAAGAAGCCGATCAAGACATGGTCACGGCGCTCGATGATTTTGCCGGAATTCGTTGGCCACACGTTCAGTGTGCATAACGGAAAGATTTTCAACGCGGTGTTCGTGACCGAGAACATGGTCGGTCACCGGCTCGGCGAATTTTCGCTGACCCGCATATTCAGGAAGCACGGCGCCCACACCGAGAAGGCGGCGGCGAAGTAACGGAGGCCGTCATGTGGGCCGGGATCCGATACGCGGCAGCGGCGTGGATCCTGAGTTGGTTCGCCGCTGTGTCGGTTGCGCAAGAGCGCCCCGACGAACGTTCTTTGACAGTAGATGGCCTTATCAAGGCCGAGGAAAACGCGCTACAGCAGCAGGAGCTGGCGGTGGCGTTTCGCAAGCTTGTCAGCGACTATGCTGAACTGCAGACCGAAATGGCTGAGAAAGAGCAGGCGCTGAAGGCGCTGAGTGAGAGTCTGGCAGCGGCGCAGGGCGAAGCAGCGGCGTTCCGCAAGCGGTGCCAGGAGTTGCAGCAACAGGGCGCGACGCCGACAACGGCGGGTGATGCGGTGAGGCTAAATTCGCAACTGGCAGACGCGGCATCAGCGCTGCAACGAAGCGAGCAGGAGCGGAGCAAGTTGCTTGAACAGTTGCAACGGCTCAATGCGGTGCTCGACCAAGCATTGCATGGGTCGGAAAACATGAGCTTGGTCCAAAGAGCCCAGGCATTGGCTGAAGCAGAGCGCGTGAAGCGGACCCTTGCGGCGCAAAAACCGGCGGCGGTGAAGATGTTGTCGGCAGCCGTGCAGCAATCAACGGCGCCAACGCTGGAGTCAGGGCAGGTGGTGAGCCTGAACTGGAGCCTGCAGTTGGCGGTGATCAACCTCGGCAGCGAGCACGGTGTGCGATTGGGCATGCCGTTCGCGGTGATGCGCGACGATCGGGTGATCGCCCGGTTGAAGGTCGTCGAAGTCAGGAAAAAGATTTCAGGTGCGGTCATGGAGAATCTGGATCGCGGGAATGCGATCAAGGTTGGTGACCGGGTTCGATTGACGAAGAGTTAGATAATTTTATGGACGTGCAAGCGATAACTAAATACGCGCGGATGTCACACCAGAAGGTGTCGGAGATCACGCGTCAGATTCAGGGCCTGAGCGTGGCTCGCGCCTTGGACGTGCTGCAATTCACGCCGCGCAAGAGCGCGCGTATTGTGCTCAAGACATTGCGCTCGGCCGTTGCCAACGCGGAGAACAACGCCAATCTGGCGGCGGACACGCTTGTGGTGAAGGAAGCGGTCGTGGGCACCGGTCCGACGTTCAAACGTTGGAAGGCCAGCGCGCGCGGCATGGCGGCGCCGCGGTTGCGGCGGACCTGTCACGTCAAGATTGTGGTGGCGGAGATCGCGCGGCGCACTGCCGGAGCGGCCCCCGCGCGCAAGCCGGCAGCCAAGTCGGAAACGAAACCGGTCGAGGCGCCGAAGTCGGAGCAGAAATAACGGAGAACGTATGGGTCAAAAAGTTCATCCAGTCAGCTACAGATTGCCGGTCAACTTCGATTGGCGAGGGAAGTGGTTCGCCGAGAAGAAGGAATACATCAACCTGCTGCACGAGGACATCAAGGTTCGCGACTTCGTCAAGGCGAAGCTTCAGCAGGCGGCGGTGTCGAAGATTGTGATCGAGCGCGCGGCCAATCGCCTGCGCGTTACCGTTTCCACCGCGCGACCCGGCATCGTCATCGGCCGCAAAGGCGCCGAGATAGACAAGCTGAAGGAAGAACTTCACACGATGACCGGCGGCAAAGAGGTTTACGTTGACATCGTCGAGATCAAGCAGCCGGAAACCGAGCCGCAACTCATTGCCGAGAACGTGGCATTGCAGTTGGAGCGGCGCATCAGCTTCCGTCGCGCGATGAAGAAGTCCGTCCAGACCGCGTTGGACATGGGCGCGGCTGGGATCAAAATTCGTTGCGCCGGCCGTTTGGGCGGTGGAGAGATCGCCCGCACAGAGTGGTATCGCCAGGGCACCGTGCCGTTACAGACCTTGCGCGCGGATATTGAGTATGGTTTTGCCGAGGCGCTTTGCACCTACGGCAAGATCGGAGTGAAGTGTTGGATTTACAAAGGTCCAAAGGAAAAAACCGAACCCCGCCGCGTCGAAACGCCGTCCGCGGCCCCGGCACCGACCGAGCCAGCGCCGGCGCGATAAACAGTGAAGCGTTAAACTTTTTGCCAGGACACGACCTATGCCGTTAATGCCGAAACGAGTCAAGTATCGGAAGCACCAGCGGGGCAGCCGCAAGGGCTTCGAGAGCCGCGCCGTGAGCGTGGACTTCGGTGAATTTGGATTGCAGGCGCTGGAACGTGCGTGGATGACCGCCAAGCAGATCGAGGCGGCCCGCGTGGCGATCGCGCGCCACACCAAGCGGCGTGGCAAGCTCTGGCTGCGGATTTTTCCTGACAAGAGCGTCAGCAAGAAGCCAGCAGAGACGCGTATGGGCAAAGGCAAGGGCGCGCCTGAGTTTTGGGTCGCGGTGGTTCGACCCGGCCGCGTCATGTTCGAGCTGGGTGGCGTGCCCGAACCGCTGGCGAAGGAAGCGTTCCGCCTGGCAGCCGGCAAGCTGCCGGTCAAGACGCGTTTTGTTTCGCGGATTTCGTAAATTATTTTATAGCCCATGAAGGCCAAAGAACTTCGAGAACACAGTATTGAGGAAATGCAGGCAAAGGAGCGCGACTGCCGCGAGGAGTTGTTCAAGCTCAACCTGCAAAAACACGGCGGCCAGATCGAGAAGCCGAGCCGCATCCGCGAGTTGCGGCACGACATTGCCCGCATCCAGACCGTCATCACGGAGAAACGGCGTGCGGCCGCTGCCGGCGCGAAACAGTAGAGTTAAATCTTATGCCCGATCAGACATCAACTCAACCCGCGGTTGTCGCGGCGGCGACCGCTGGCGCGCGAGCGCGTGGCGTCCGCAAGGAATTCGTCGGCACCGTCATCTCCGACAAGATGGAGAAGACTGTTGTGGTCCGCGTGGATCGTCGCGTGCCCCATCCGAAGTATGGGAAAGTCATGACGAAAAGCTCCAAGTTTTACGCGCATGACGAGGAGGACAAGGCCAAGCTCGGCGACCGCGTTCGCATCATCGAGACCCGGCCCCTCTCCAAGCTCAAGTGCTGGCGCGTTGTCGAGATTCTGCCCATGTCCCACAAGGCTCTGGCGCAGATGACCCAAGAGACCGAGGTATAACACCATGCTCCAGGTAAGATCTATCGTGGAAGTGGCCGACAACTCCGGCGCGCGGCGCGCCTCAGTCATAGGCGTTGTCGGCTCCAACAAAGCCTTTGCGTATATCGGCGACATCATCTCCGCCAACGTCAAGGAAGCCGCGCCGGACGGCACCGTCAAGAAGTGCGAAGTCGTCCACGGCGTCATCGTCCGCACCAAGCATCCGATCAAGCGCTCGGACGGCTCCTACCTGCGGTTCGACTCGAACGCCATTGTTATCATTGACAAGGACCGTAATCCGCGGGGAACGCGCATCTTCGGACCGGTTGCGCGCGAGTTGCGGGAAAAGAATTTCATGAAAATCATTTCGCTTGCGCCGGAGGTGCTCTAGTTGATGAAGACGTTGCTTCGGAAAAACGACGTTGTGATGGCCATCGCGGGCCGTTCGCGCGGTAAACAGGGCAAGGTCCTGGAGTTGGTGCGGAACAAAGGACGCGCGGTGGTTGAGGGCTTGCAGATGATCAAGCGTCACACCAAGAAGAGCCAGTTGCATCCACAAGGAGCCATTGTGGAGAAGGAAGGAACAATCGCGTTCTCAAACCTGATGCTGTTCTGCCCAACCTGCCAGAAGGGTGTGCGGCTCGGCATCAAGCGCGACAGCGGCAAGCGCGTCCGGTTTTGCCGGAAGTGCAAACACGAATTCGACAAATAACAATTTCACGCGGCCGGCAAGCGGCGGCCAGGAACAAGAAACATGCCATCGCGGTTAGAAGAACATTATAAACAGAAGGTTGTGCCGGCGCTGATCGCAGCGCGCGGCTACAAGAACCCCTTCGAGGTGCCGAAGCTCGAGAAGATCGTGGTCAGCATGGGCGTGTCCACGGCGACGAGCAAGGCGGACAAGAACGCCGTGGAGGACGCGATCAAGGAGTTGACGGCGATCACGGGCCAGAAGCCGGTGTTGAACAAATCGAAGAAGAACATTTCAAATTTCAATCTGCGTCTGGGCCAAGAGATCGGCTGCCGCGTGACCTTGCGGCGGGTGAAGATGTATGAGTTCCTGGACAGGCTGGTCAGTTCCGCGCTGCCGCGTATCCGCGACTTCCGCGGCCTGTCAGTGCGCAGTTTCGATGGCCGTGGCAGCTACACGTTTGGTGTCAACGACCAGACGATTTTTCCGGAGATTGACCTCGAGAAGATCAAGCGCCCGCAAGGCATGCACATCACGATCGTGACGAGCGCGCCGACAAACGAAGAGGCGCGGGTGTTGCTGGAGGAGATGGGAATGCCCTTCGCGACGCGGCTGAAACCGCACGCGGCGGCCAAGTAAAGAGTAGAGCTTATGGCGAAGACATGTTTGATGGTTAAACAGAAGCGCGTGCCGAAATTCAAGGCGCGCGGCTACAACCGTTGTCGGATCTGCGGCCGGCGCCGGGGATTCATCCGGCGGTTCGAAGTGTGCCGCATTTGTTTCCGCGAGCTGGCCTCGAAGGGAATGCTGCCGGGCGTGATCAAGGCGAGTTGGTAAAAGATGAATATCACTGATTCCATTGGCGACATGTTGACGCGGATCCGCAATGCCAACGCCGCATTGAAACCGGAAGTGAAGATTCCGCACTCGAAGCTGAAGACGGAGATCGCACGCATCCTGAAGAGGGAAGGCTATGTGACCGACTTCGAGGTTGTGCAAGAGGATGCGCACAAGCAGATTCAGATTCAGTTAAAATATTCAGGCAAGACGCGCACCATCGAGGGCATCAAGCGCGTGAGCCGGCCTGGCCGGCGTGTGTATGTCGGCAGCGAAGATGTGCCACGCGTGCTGGGCGGCGTGGGCACCGCGTTGCTGTCCACCTCGCGCGGCATCATGACCGGCAGCGACGCTCGGAAACTCAAGGTTGGCGGCGAATTGCTCTGCACAGTTTGGTAAGATTTATGTCACGGATTGGACGACAACTCATTGAACTGCCGGCGAAGGTGAAGGTCACTGTGGCCGGGCAGAAGGTTTTGGTTGAAGGCCCCAAGGGCAAGCTCGACTACGAAGCGCCCGCGCCGATCAAGGTCGCGATGAAGGACGGGAAGGTCGTGGTGACGCGCGCAGACGAGACGCGCCAAACGCGCGCGTTGCACGGCCTCGTTCGCAGCCTTGTCAACAACATGGTGCGCGGCGTCGCTGAAGGCTACGTCAAGCAGCTTGAGATTCAGGGCGTTGGCTTCCGCGCCACGGTCCAGGGCGACAAGCTGAATCTGGTCATCGGCTATTCGCACCAGATCAACGCGGCGATTCCGAAGAACGTCAAGGTGACCGTTGCCGACAACACAAAGGTAACGATCGAAGGACCGGACAAACAGGTGGTTGGGCAATTTGCGGCGTCCGTGCGCGGTTACTATCCGCCGGAGCCTTACAAAGGCAAAGGCATCCGCTACGTCGGCGAACAGGTTCGCCGCAAGGAAGGCAAGACCGTCCAGCAGTAAGGCAGACGGGGTTTTTAGATTTGAGATTTCGTTTATGAGACCGTTGAGCAAAAAAGAATTCATAGAGCGGCGGCACAAGCGTCTGCGGCAAAAAGTGCGCGGCACCCCTGCGCGTCCGCGGCTGGCGGTGTCGTTCACGAGCAAGAACATTTACGCGCAGGTCATTGACGACATCGCGGGCAAGACGCTGGTGTCTGCCTCGACGCTCGACAAGAGTTTTGGCGACAAGAAGCCGAAGGCCAACAAAGAGGGTGCGGTCGTGATCGGAAAGGCGATCGGCCAGCGCGCGATCGAGAAGGGCATCACGGCCGTTGTGTTTGACCGCGGCGGCTACCGTTATCTGGTCAGCGAAAAAGGCAAGAATCGTGTCGCGTCGCTCGCCGACGCCGCGCGTGAAGCCGGTTTGAAGTTTTAGGACGCATGAACACCGACAAGTTTGCACTGAAAAAAGAAATCCGAGTCGTCGCTGAGACCGAGAAGGAGATCGAGCAGATCAAGGTCGTCCCGGTGGTGCCGGAGGAAGAAAAATTGCCGGCGTATGTTCGGCCGGAGCGCGAGCGCGGCGAGATGATCGAGCGCGTGGTGTTTATCAATCGCACGGCCAAGGTCGTCAAGGGCGGCCGGCGGTTCAGTTTTAGCGCGTTGATCGTCGTTGGCGACCAGCAGGGCCACGTTGGCTACGGTTTCGGCAAGTCCAAGGAAGTGGCGGACGCCATTCGCAAGGGCACCGAGGCGGCGCGCAAGAACATCGTCTCGGTTTCGTTGCGTAACAACACCATTCCCCACGAGGTGTTCGGCAAGTTCAGCGGCGGCCGAGTGCTGCTGCGGCCGGCATCGCCCGGCACGGGCGTCATCGCGGGTGGCGGCGTGCGCGCGGTGTGCGAGCTGGCTGGCATTAAAGACGTGCTGGCGAAGAGTCTTGGCTCCAGCAACCCGATGAACGTCGTCAAGGCGACGTTGAGCGCGTTGCTGAGCTTGCGGATGCCGGACCAGGTCAGGGCGCTCCGCGGATTGAAGCCGCAGTCGGCGGGTGCCTAGCGGCGGCGTGAGTGCTAAACAAGGGACTTTCCAAAAGTAATTCAAGCAGCGACATTTTTTCGAGGTTCAACATGCGATTGCATACGTTAAAAAACAGGCCGGGTGCCACACACCGCGTGAAGCGGGTTGGTTGCGGCGAGAGCAGTGGTCACGGCAAGACCTCCGGCCGCGGCGGCAAGGGCCAGACTGCCCGTTCCGGCAGCAGCATCCGGATCGGTTTCGAGGGCGGTCAAACGCGCCTCATCGTTCGTCTGCCCCGGCGTGGCTTCAACAACGCGCGCCACACGGTTGACTATGAGATCGTCAACATTGAGCAATTGAATATTTTCGACGATGGCGCGAAGATTGGCCCGAAGGAACTGGCCGAGCGTGACATTTTGCAGGGCAAGGGAGTGGGCGTGAAGGTTCTCGGCGACGGGGAACTCAAGAAGAAGCTCACCGTGCAGGCGCACAAGTTCAGCGGCTCCGCCAAGGAGAAGATCGAGAAGCTTGGCGGGCAGTGTGAAATCATTGTGTTGCCTCCCGCTCCGGGCGGACGCAATCCCTACGGCAACAAGAATGCCGCGAAGGCGAAGGCCAAGGCCGAAGCCGCAGCAGCAAAGGCCAGCTAATCTTTTTGAACTGACATGCTTTCGGCGTTTGCCAATACCCTGAAGATCCCGGAGCTGCGCACGCGTCTGCTCTTCACGTTCGGCCTGCTGGCGATTTGCCGCGTGTTTGCGGCGGTGCCGGTGCCGGGCATCAATGGCGGCGCGCTGGCGCTGTTTTTTGAGAAAACGGCGCAGCAGGCCGGCGGTGGATTGCTTGGCCTCTACAGCTTGTTTACGGGCGGCGCGTTGGAAAACTGCGCCATCGCGGCGATGGGCATCATGCCCTACATCAGCGCTTCGATCATTCTCCAGTTGCTGGTCGCGGTCGTGCCGCAACTCGGCCGCATTGCGCGCGAGGAGAACGGCCGGCAGAAGCTTTCGCAATACACCCGCTATGTGACGGTGGGGTTGGCGATTTTCCAAGGCTACCTGATGGTGTATGGCTTCTTCGAGCATCCCAGCACCATCCTGCGTGGCTTTCAAGGAAACCTCGTCACGGACGCCTGGTTGCGGCATCCGTTCATTTACCGGTTGATCGCGGTGTCGAATCTGACGGCGGGCACGGTGTTGTTGATGTGGCTCGGTGAGCAGATTACGCAGCGCGGCGTTGGTAACGGCATTTCGCTGATCATCACGGCCAACATCGTCGCGCGGCTGCCGGCAGCCATCGAGCGGACGTGGCAGATGTTCTTCCCCGGCGAGGGACTGGATTCGAAGTATAACTTCATTCACTTCCTCGGCATGATCGCCATTTTGTTCGCTGTAATTGCGGCGATCATTGCGGTGACGCAGGCGCAACGAAAGATCACAGTCCAATACGCCAAGCGCATGGTTGGCCAGCGGATGGTGGCTGGTGGTCAGACCTACATGCCGCTGCGGGTGAACTACTCCGGTGTCATGCCGATCATCTTTGCGCAGGCGATCCTGATGTTCCCGCAGAAGATATTCCAACTTCTCGGTGCCCAGACCGGCGCGCTGGGCACCTTCTTTGCGCACCTGAGTGAGTTGTTCAGCGAGACACGCGGCAGCGCGACGTATTACACGATCTATTCGTTGATGATCTTCATCTTCTCGTTTTTCTGGGTGGCGACGACGTTCAACGAGATTCAGATCGCCGATGACCTGAAAAAATACGGCGGCTACGTGCCAGGCATGCGGCCGGGCAAGCCGACGGCGGATTTCTTGCATGCGACGATGACGCGAATTACGCTAGCGGGCGCATTGTTTCTGACGATCATCGCGCTGATTCCGCAGGTGATGTATGCCCAGCTTGGGATTGATTATCTGGTGGCCAGCTTCTTTGGCGGCACCAGCATGCTTATCGTAGTGGGCGTCATGCTCGATACGATGCGGCAGGTGGAAACGCACCTGTTGACGCGGCACTACGACGGATTTTTGAAGAAGGGGCATTTGCGCGGCCGACGATAGGCCGCAGCCCCAGCGTTCATTGACACCTGAAATGTAGCTCGATAGAGTGGCCGGAATGATTGTCCTGAAATCGCCGGAAGAACTGAGTCGCATGCGCCTGGCTTGCCAGGCGGCGGCGGAGGTTTTGGCGGAGGTCGCCTCGATGGTGGTGCCGGGTCGAAAGACCATGGAACTGGATGAGGCGGCGGCCGAATTGATGAGGAAACGTGGCGGCAAGAGTGCGTTTCTCGGATACCGCGGCTACAAAGGACAGATTTGTGTCTCGGTCAACGAGGAAGTTGTGCATGGCTTGCCTGGCGAGCGTCGCGTGCAGTATGGTGACATCGTCAGTCTGGACATCGGCATCGTGCTGGATGGTTTTGTGGGCGACAATGCCACAACCGTGGCCGTCGGCATGATTGACTGGAAGGTTCAGCGACTGCTGGAAGTGACCGAGCAGTCGCTAGCCGCGGGCATAGCCGCGGCGCGGGCCGGAAATCGCGTGGGTGACATCTCTCATGCGGTGCAGCGGATAGTCGAAGCGGCTGGGTTTAACGTCGTGCGTGAGTTTGTCGGACACGGAGTAGGCCGGACGTTGCATGAGGATCCGCAGGTGCCGAACTTCGGCGCGCCGGGCAAAGGACCGAAGCTGAAGCCGGGCATGACGCTCGCGATAGAGCCAATGACAACGCTCGGCGGTCCGGCGGTGGAGTTACTGCGGGACGGCTGGACGGTGGTGACGCAGGATCGGCAGCCGTCGGCGCACTTCGAGCACACGGTGGCGATTACGGAAGGCGAGCCGGAGATTTTGACGTGTCGAAAGATGACACTATCAGTGCCGAAGGCGTCGTCGTAGAGACGCTGCCGAACGGAACGGTGCGCGTGGAGATGCCGAATGGCTACCGCGCGCTGGGCTACGTGCCGGGCAAGAAGCGGGCCGGGTTTGGACCGCTTGTGCTGGGCGACAAGGTGGCGTTGGAAATGACGCCGTATGATTTGAGTCAGGGCCGGATTACCGGCCGGCGATAGGTGAAAGAATTTATGAAGGTAAGATCGTCAGTAAAAAGGTTGTGCGAACGCTGCCGCATCGTGCGGCGGAAGGGCGTGGTCCGTGTGATTTGCAGCGACCCGCGGCACAAGCAGCGTCAGGGTTAGTGAGGAAAAATTATGGCCAGACTTTTGGGCGTTGATATACCCGGCGGCAAGAAAATCGGCATTTCGTTGCGTTACATCTATGGCCTTGGGCCGTCGAACTCGCTTGCGATTTTGAAAAAGGCGGGCGTTGACCCGAACATCCGCACGGAGAAACTGACTGACGAGCAACTCGGCAAGATCATTGGCGTGATCCAGCAGGATGGCTACGTCCTTGAAGGCGACCTGCGCCGCGAGATCGGCCTGAACCTGAAGCGGTTGATCGGCATCAAGTGCTACCGCGGCAGCCGGCACGTCAAGGGACTGCCCGTGCGCGGCCAGCGCACGCAGACCAATGCGCGCACCCGTAAAGGCCCCCGCAAGACCGTCGGCGTCGTGCGCAGCAAGGATGCGAAGGCCGGCAAAGTTTAATTTGGACGAATAGTTGAGGCGTTATCATGGCTGACGAAAAAGACAAAACACCAACGACGAAGGAACCGAAAGCTGTCAAAGAGCCGAAGGCCGCCGGCAAGGAGCCGAAGGCGAAAGCCGCGGCAGCCGCCCCGGCTGCGGCTCCAGCGCCCGCGCCTGCCGAGGCAACGGCGGAGTCGCTGCTTGACGAAGGCGCCAAGCCGCTCAAGATTGCGAAGGTCAAGGGCGCGAAGAACGTTCACAACGGGATTGCTCATGTTGTTGCTTCATTCAACAACACCAGCATGACCATCACCGACATGCAGGGAAACGTCATCGGCTGGTCCAGCGCTGGCAAGGTCGGCTTCAAAGGTTCACGCAAGAGCACCGCTTATGCGGCGCAGCTCGTGGCCCAAGATTGCGGTCGCCAGGCGATGTCTCACGGCATGAAGGAAATCGAGGTTCATGTGAAAGGCCCCGGTTCCGGCCGTGAGTCCGCCGTTCGCGCGTTGCAGGCGATCGGTATGGAAATCACCGTGATCAAGGACGTGACGCCGATTCCCCACAACGGCTGCCGCGCGCCGAAGAAACGCCGCGTGTAATGGAAGAGAACAACGCTTAACGGATTACCGGATTTATGGCTCGTTACAAAGGACCCAAACAACGCATCAGCCGCCGCTACGGCGTGCCCATCTTCGGGCCGCACAAAGTGCTGGAGAAGCGCGCCTACCCGCCCGGCCAGCACGGTCCGCGCTCGCGACGCAAGCTGACCGATTACGCCCGCGGCCTCGCCGAGAAGCAGAAGCTGCGTTACTGCTACGGCCTCATGGAGCGGCAATTCCGCCGCTGCTTCGAGGAAGCTAAGAAACGCCGCGGAAACACCGCCGACACGCTTCTTCAGATTTTGGAGACGCGGCTCGACAACATTGTTTTTCGCCTTGGTTATGCGCCGAGCCGTCCGGCAGCGCGTCAGTTGGTGACTCATGGCCACCTGAGGGTCAACGGCCGCCGCGTGAACATCCCGTCTTACAGCGTGAAGCCCGGCGACGTCATCGAGGCGCGCGAGAACGCTCGTTCGCGGCAGATCGTCGTCAAGAGCCTGGAGTCGGCGGCAGTTCGCACCGTGCCGGCTTGGTTGACCTTGGAGAAAGAAGCCGCCAAGGGCACAGTCAGTCGCATGCCCACGTCGGAAGAAGCCGAGCCGATCGCCAACGTGCAAGCGATTGTTGAATTCTATTCGCGGTAGTAGTGTAACTAATCAGTAACCGAAGAAGTAAAACAAACGCGAGTATATGGGCCGGCGGGCGTTTTCCGCGCTGAAGCGACCGCGAAGTCAGCGGCGGTGAAGCCGCCAGCCGAGCCAGATCACACTCGCAGGAGGACACAATGCCAGTTCGACTCGGACGTTTCGAAATGCCCAAGCGGTTGACCAAAGATGAGGCAACCGCAACACCAACCTACGCCAAATACGCTGCTGAGCCTTTTGAGGCCGGCTACGGGCACACTATCGGCAACTCCATTCGCCGCGTGCTGCTCAGCTCCTTGGAAGGCGCCGCGCTGACTACTGTCAAGTTCGACGAATCTTTGCGTGCGCACCACGAGTTTGCGACCATCGCGGGCGTTGTTGAGGATGCCACGGACATCATCCTCAATCTGCGCAAGATTCTGTTCAAGTCCCAAGTAAAGGAGTCGCGGCAGCTTTTGCTGATCGCGAACAAGGAAGGCGCTATTACCGCTGCGGACATCAAGACCGACAACACGGTCGAGATCATCAATCCCGATGTGCATATTTGCACGCTCGACAAGAAGATGAAGTTCGAGGCGGAACTGACCATTGAGGTTGCCCGCGGCTTCCGTCCGGCTGAGAAGAACAAGAGACTCGATATGCCCATTGGCATTATCCCGCTTGATTCGATCTTCTCGCCCGTGCGCCGCGTGCGCTACAGCGTGGAGAACACCCGCCTCGGCCAGCGCACTGATTACGACAAACTGATCCTGGAGATATGGACCGACGGCCGGATGACGCCCGACGACGCGCTGATGCAATCCAGCCACATCCTGCGCCATCACCTCGATCCGTTCTGCGAATACGGCAAGGAGCCGGTCGAGTTCGAGGCCGCGCAGGAGAAGGTCAGCGATGAGAACGCGCGCCTGCGCAAGCTGCTGAACATGTCCGTCAACGAGATTGAGTTGAGCGTTCGCGCCGCGAACTGCCTGAACAACGCCAACATCACCAGCGTTGGCCAACTCGCGATGAAGACCGAGGCCGAGATGCTCAAGTATCGCAACTTCGGTAAGAAGTCGCTCAACGAGATCAAGGACAAGCTGTCCGGGCTTGGACTGCAACTTGGCATGAAGTTCGACCTGGCGCTGCTCGAGGCCGGTCCGGCGCCGGAGAAGCCCGCTGAGACTGCCCCCGTCGAAGACGAGGTGAAGGAGTAAAGCTGCTGAAAGGATAAAGCAAGAACACCATGCGCCACGGAAAACGCACTATCAAACTCGGCCGCAAGAGCGAGCATCGCAACGCGATGCTGGCCAATCTGGTCTGTAGCCTCGTCCTTCACAGCCGCGTCCGAACCACGCTGGAAAAGGCCAAGGCTGCGCGTCGGCTCGCCGACCGCGTCATCACATTCGGCAAGAAAGGCACGCTGCATCATCGCCGTCTTGCCTTGGCAGCGCTGCACCAGAAGGATGTTGTCGCCAAGCTGTTCAAGGATGTGGCCCCTCAGTTTCAGGGCCGCAGTGGCGGCTACACCCGCATCGTAAAAATGGGCCAGCGGATCGGCGATAGCGCCAAGCTGGCTTTGCTCGAATGGGTGGAGACGGCGGCCCCTGCCGCCCCCGCGCCCGCCGCTGAGCCGCCCAAGCCCGCCACGACGGCCTAGCAAGACGCTGGCAAACAAATTAACCGCACGAAGGCGTGGGAGTTTTTGACTCCTGCGCCTTCTGCGTTTTTAGGGCTGGCGTTGTGGCGATGGAGTTTCCGTTGGCGGCGGTGTAACCTCCGCGCGAGACGGATGTATAAGAAGGTAGCAATGGAACAACCAGCGGACGGCAGCACAGTGCGACCGGAAACGGCCCACGCGGCGGCAGATCGTGCCACCGTGGAGCGGGTGTTGTCTGGCGACATGGAGTCGTTTGCCGAGTTGATCCAACGCCACCAGTCGGCGGTTTATTCGCACATGTTGAGGATGGTGAGACGGCCGGAAGACGCCATGGACTTGACGCAGGAGAGTTTCGTGAAGGCTTTCAAGTATCTCGCGCATTACAACCCGCGCTGGGCGTTCAAAACATGGTTGATGACCATCGCGACGAACACGGCGATCAACTTCATCCAGAAGCGCCGGCTGCAAACGGTGTCGCTGGAGGAAGTGGCCGAGCCGGCGGCGGCGCCGACGCGAAGTCATGCGAAGGAACTGGAACCGGCGTTGCTCGTGGCGCTGGGGCGGCTGCCGGAGAAGGCGCGCGCGATGTTCAACCTGCGCTATCAGGAAGGGCTGTCGTTGGACGAGATCGGCGCGATGCTCGGCGAGAGCCTGGCGAACGTGAAGGTGACGTTGCACCGGGCGCGGCGGTTTTTGAAAGCGGAACTGGAGAGAGGCTTATGAAAGCAAAAGCATTTAGGGAACTGAAGAATCCGCCGCCGGAACTGGCGGCGCGGGTGATGGGCGACGTGCGCGCGTGGCAACGGCCGCCGTCGGTGGGGTGGCTTGTGAGCGGGCAAACGGCGGTGCTGGCGGCGCTGCTGTTCGTCAGCGCGGCCAGTCTGCCGGAACAAATGCTGGCAACGACGGAGACGATGCGCGACTGGTCGGAGTCGGTGACGATTGCGATGGTGGAACTGTCGGATCGGGTGGGGGAATTCGTGGGTGCTCGGGAGCTTGAGGAAATTCTATGAAAGCTATGACGTTGTCGTTGATGGGATTGGGCGTGGTTGTCGGGCTGGGAGCGTTCGGCATGGAGAGATACGTCGGGCTGCTGTTGCTCGGATGGTTGATCGGCACCTTGGGTGGCGTTCCGATGGCGTTGGTGCTGCAAGCGGTGTTCCCGCGCTTCCTGCGGCGCGCGTCGGAGAGCTTGGAGCGCGGCCCGTGGTCGTCATTGCTGGTTGGTGTGCTGGGTGTGCTGATTGTATGGCTCGCGTCGCACGTGGCCCAGCAGGGACACGGTCTGGGCAAGGCGCTGGGGAGCATCGCAAGCATCGGGTTGGGTGTCGTGACGGTGTTCGGCGCGGCAGCGGCGTATCGGCTGCTCGGCAGCCGGATGTATTTCAGCATGAACAGCCCGCGCGCGGATCATGCGTTTTCCTCGACGCTGCTCGGCGGCGTGGTCTTGAGCATGGCGGTGCTACTGCCGTTCCTCGGCGCGTTGGTATTTGCGGTGGTGTTGACGATGGGGCTTGGCGCGGGCTTGATCGCGCTGCTGGGCAAGAAGCCGAAGCCGCCGGTGGTCAGTCCAACTCCGCCCAAACTGTCTTGAGGTAGGGTTTCTCGCCGGAGGCAACGCGGAAATCGAACGGCTGCGTGGCGAATTCCATCTGCTGGGCACGTGGCGAGCCGCGTTGGACCGCGTCCATGAAACGTTGCGGGCTGAGTAAGCGTGCGTTGGTGGAGCAGAACAGCGTGCCGCCGGCCTTCACGAGCGGCTCGGCGAGGGCGACGAGCTTGGCGTAATCCTTCTCCGCGCTGAATGCCCGGCCCTTCTTCACCGTCGAGAACGTCGGCGGATCGAGCAGCACCATGTCGTAGCTGCGGCCTTTCTTTGCCAGTCGCGCCAGCCAGTCGAAGCAGTCGCCGTAGATGAAATCGTGTGCGACCGGATCTATCCCGTTCAATCGGAAGTTGTCGCGGCCCCAGTCGAGGTATCGTTTCGAGAGGTCGAGACTGGTGACGATCGCTCCGGCGCGCGCCGCGGCCACCGAGAAGGCGCATGTGTAGGCGAAGGTGTTCAGCACGGTCTTGCCGCGCAGGTTGCTTGTGAGCAAACGGCGGCGGTTCTCGCGTTGGTCGAGGAACAAGCCGGTCGAGTAGCCGGCATCGAGACTGATGAGAAACTTCAAACCATTCTCGACGATCTCGAACCGCGACTCCGGCGAGGCGGTTTCGCCTGTCGGCTGCTTCTCCATCGAACGCTCGACCAGCTTCCTGGCGGCAAATGCTTCGCGCAAAACCGGATTTGGCTGGGCATACCACTGTAGCAGCAGGCGGTCGCCGTAGCGGTCTGCCATTGCGTTGGGAAAGCCGTCGGCCGCACTGCTGACGAGGCGACATGCGTTGGTGTCGGCAGGATCGAAGAGTAGCGAGCGAAACTCGCGCGCGGCCGTCAGCCAGTCGGGATTAGAGAACGTTGCGGGCGTTGGTGCGTTGAAGTGAAGCGTCTCCCCGGTCTGCGGGTGGCGCAGTTCGAGCGATGCGGCATGCAACATCAAGCGGGGCAGGGGAGTGGCCGGTTTCTCATAGAGCGCGTCGCCTACGACGGCAAAACCGTTTTGGGTTGCGTGGATACGAATTTGATGAGTGCGGCCGGTTTCCGGCGTGGCGCGTATCAGCGCGAAGCGCCCGCAATTGCCGGCGGACTCGAATGAGGTCGTGGCCGGCTTGCCGTCAATGGGGGAGGAGGCTTGCACGGGTTCCGAGGGTGCCGCGGCAGCGGTCAGGAAGATGTAGGTCTTACGCACCGTCTTCTGCTCGAACTGCTCCGTGATGCTGCGGTTAGCGGACGCGCTCTTGCCAAACACGATCACGCCGCTGGTTTCCTTGTCGAGGCGGTGATGGATGGCTAGCGGCTGGCCGCGTCGTCGCTGCAACCATTCATGCAGCCCCTCCATCGCGAGGCGATCCGGCGCGTGCGTGTTGACACCGGCCGGTTTGTTGACCGCCAGCAGATAGTCGTCTTCGAAAAGGACGAAAGGTTCCATTCGGATGGCGGCTGGGCGGTTGCCGTGGGACAGAACTTCAGCCGGGCTACTGCGTGGCCTTCTCGAACGGCGCGACGTTCATGGCCATGATGTTGTAGCCGGCGTCCACATACATGATCTCGCCGGTGATGCCGCTGGACATCTCCGAGGCAAGGAATGTGGCGGTGTCGCCCAGTTCGCGCAGCTCGATGTTGCGCTTCAGCGGCGCGGCTTCGGGGTAAATGCGCATCATCTTTGTGAAACCGCTGATGCCGCGCGCGGCGAGTGTGTTGACAGGCCCGGCGCTGATGGCGTTGACGCGGATGTTTTTCTTGCCGAGATCGAAGGCGAGATAGCGGACGGAGGCTTCGAGCGACGCCTTGGCCACGCCCATGACGTTGTAGTGTGGCACGACCTTCTCGCTGCCATAGAAGCTGAGCGCCATGATGCTCCCGCCTTCGGTCATCAACGGCGCGGCTCCTCGCGTGAGAGCCACAAGCGAATAGGCGCTGACATCGTGCGCCAGGCGGAACGCTTCGCGGGAGGTGTTGAGGAATTCGTCTTCCAACGCCTCCCTCGGCGCGAACGCCAGCGAATGGAGCACAAGATGCAGCTTGCCGAAGTCGCGCTGGACGTTGGTGAACACGGCCGCGATGTCCTCGTCGCGGGTCACATCGCAGGGATAGAGCGGCGTGTCCTTGCCGAAAGACGCGACCAACTCCTCGACGTTGTCCTTGATCCTTTCCCCTTGGTAGGTGAAAGCAAGCCGCGCGCCGGCCGCTTGCCACGCTTTGGCAATGGCCCATGCAATGGAGCGGTTGCTGGCGACGCCGAAGACGATGCCGAGTTTTCCTTCGAGTAGTTTGGGTGTCATGCGTATTCTTCCGTTAAGGCAACTCTGTTATAAGCGATGCCTCAAACCGACTGCAAGCCAGTCAGTATAAGCTAAATCCGCTGGAGGCGCAAAAAGCCCGCCGATCACAAGACCGACGGGCCTCTTGAAATTGGTTGCGGGGCTTGGATTTGAACCAGGGACCTTCAGGTTATGAGCCTGAACGAGTTGTTCAAAATCCTTGGAAACAATTGAAATATTGTGTGTTTTATGGTCTTGTGTGGGTGGATGTGTGGGCGTTTTAAGGCCAATTACGTCCGCTCTGTTGCAGTATGTTTCATAAGGTTCCAAGGCCGTAATGATCATGACTGGAGGTGGCGATGTCAATCGAACTCAGAACCGGGCGCAATGGCAAACTTCGTTCCACTTGGTATGGCCGATATGAGGTCAACGGCAAACGATACACGATCAATCTTGGTGTGAGGGTTGCCGGCACGCCGCCGGCCTCGCTGTCGCTTCGGGATGAGGGAGACAAGGCTTTTGAGAGGTCGCGTGCCCAAGCGCTAGAGCGACTGAACCAAACCATCGCAGAGTCCAAACAGAAAAACGATTCGGCGCACCTGGTCGAACGCATTTATGAGATCAAGACAGGCGAGCGGATCAGGACGGTGGCGCTCGCAAGTCTTCCAGCAGAGTGGCAGAGGATTCCCCGGCGTAGGAAGCCGAACGAACGCTATGCGGCGCAGTGCCGGTCCACGCTGGCCCGGTTTGTGGCTTTTATTCGGGAACAGAACCCGAAGGCGGAGGAAATGGCTCACGTGACACGCGACGTGGCGCGGGCTTTCATGGAGGCAGAGTCGTCCCGAGGAGTGACGGCCAAGACCTGGAACGACACGCTGAAACTGCTCCGGGCAACGTTCAAGCATTTGCTGCCCGCCGGCAGCATCAATCCCTTCTCGAATGTGCCCACCCGAGAGACGGAGACGGTCTTCCGCATGCCGTTCACTCCGGAAGAACTGAAGGCCATCGTGGACACGGCGCGGGACGATGACTTTATACGGCCCATCCTTGTCATTGGAATGTGCACGGCCATGCGACGTGGGGATTGCTGTCTCCTAAAATGGAAGGATGTTGACCTTGCGCGCCGGTTCATCACCGTGAAGACCGCCAAGACAGGGGCGACGGTCAGTATTCCGATCTTCCCGATGCTCTATGACGAACTGACTGCTCTTGCGACTATGCGTGGATCTAGCGCGGTAAAGCCATCTGAGACCTATGTGTTTCCTGAACAGGCACAGATGTATTTGGAGAACCCAGATGGAATCACATGGCGTGTGCGTAAGGTTTTTGCGGCGGCGGGTTTCAAAGATGCAGGTGGGGAAGGGGAGTTGGATGACCGTGACTCCAAACGTGAAAGTGCTTTGCTTCGGCGTTCCTCACAGAACGTAGAGGGCGTTGAGGTTCGGGGCGAAATCCACGCTGACCGCAAGGAAGGCTTGCGGCGGGCGAGCGTGCGCGACTTTCACAGCTTCCGTGTCACATGGGTGACGGTGGCGTTGACCGGCGGCGTGCCGTTGGAACTGGTGCAGAAGGTGACAGGACACAAAACGACAGAGATCGTGTTGAAGCACTACTTCCAACCGGGGCGGGAAGCGTTCCGGCAGGCGTTGCAGACGGCAATGCCGAAGCTCTTGACCAACGGGCAGAAGGCACCGAAAGATCAGATGTTGGAGATTCTGAGTCGGACCACGGCCAAAACCTGGCAGAAGGACAGTGAGAGGCTCCGAAAGCTTGTAGCAGCGTTATGAGCGGGGATGAAGGTCGGGTGTCGCTGGTAGAGTTGTGATTTTGGTGGTCGAATGATGTGGGTGAGATGCCTGCATCGTTCCGTTTCGAGAATGTGACGTAGTTCTATTCGTGCATGAAAAAACAGGGTTACGGCGGTTGAAAGTGGAAAGATGAAAGATGAACACTGACGGAAGATGAAGGGCGGGTGGTGGTGGGGG
>Ga0172379_10000321_pt1 | contig 125545 bp, 108 predicted proteins | sample GrowelOW334metaG_FD_119756 | JGI IMG/M metagenome (GOLD analysis project Ga0172379, IMG submission 119756) | Groundwater microbial communities from an aquifer near a municipal landfill in Southern Ontario, Canada - Groundwater well OW334 metaG | ecosystem: Environmental > Aquatic > Deep... | reverse complement strand
CCTTGTGAGCCTACCCGGATGCGGGACACCACCCGGGCAATTTTTACAGTTAAAGAACAAAAAACAATAGCCAATTTTGGAGTCCCGATCAAAGTGTTTCGTAAATCGGGACGACATCCCGCCACGAAGTTTTATCTTAGCGGGATTGGAGCCTTGAAGTGTTTTCACTTCACGACATTCCGCCTTGACAATAACCCGGATGCGGGACACCACCCGGGCATTTTAGAACTAAAAACAATTAAAAGAACAAAGCCAATTTGGAGCCGTGAAATTTTTTACATTCTGCGACATCCCGCCACGAAGTTTTATCTTAGCGGGATTGGAGCCTTGAAGTGTTTTCACTTCACGACATCCCGCCTTGTGAACCTACCCGGATGCGGGACACCACCCAAGGTTTGAAACTTTTACAATATACTAAGAAACCTTTCACGATTCAAGTCGGTCTAATTAAATAGATTGCGCAACTTTTACTTTTGTCATGCGTTATATGATTATTCTATTTTAAAAAGGAAAATGCTATGAACTCTTCAGCCATCCTCCGACTCACCCTCTTTGTTCTTCTTACCGCTGTATTTGTCACAGGTCTTATCGCATATTCTAACTCTCGTGGTCACGTCCGAAATAACGAGGATTCATTCGAATCCGAAGCAATGGTCGTAGGCGATGATCATAACAGGAAATATGAAAAACAATTCGCAGTTCAACAGGGAGGCGAGGTGATTGTTGAAGCGGATGCTGGCACCGTCAGAATCGATTCGTGGGACAAGAATGAGGTCAGCATTGTGGTAGAGATCGACGGCACGGACAGCCGTGCAAATAAATATACCGTCGAATTCCGTCAGGAAGGAAATACAGTCTATGTCACCGGCAAAGTGCGGGACAACAGCTTTTTCAAATGGCATGTCGGTAATCTTGAAGCACTGTACACCATTTACACACCGAAAAAATTTAACACCACAGTAAAAACATCCGGCGGGAATATCGAATCGAAAAATCTTATCGGCAGAGCAGATTATAACACGAGCGGTGGTAACATTGCCGCAGAAAAATTAGAAGGGCAAACAGTGGTCACGACCTCCGGCGGTAATGTGGACGTATTGGATGTTGTCGGCAATGTAGATGCGGAAACATCCGGCGGTAACGTTGTCTGTGAAAACATCGTTGGCAATGTGAAAGGCTATACCTCCGGCGGCGATGTGGAATTCATCGGTGTGGACGGCAAGGTGAAAGGAGGGACATCGGGCGGGAATGTGACCGTGAAAGTGATAGGTGAAAATAAAGGAATAGATGTTGAAACCTCCGGCGGTGATATCGATATCTATGTGAAGGAGGGAATCGGCGCAGATATCGATGCCGAAACCAGCGGCGGATCAGTGGATTGCGACTTGCCGGTAACTGTCCGCGGAAAAGTACGGGACAGTGAACTGCATGGTAAACTGAACGGCGGCGGCAACCCGATCATGGCGAACACATCCGGCGGAAGCATTCGGATCGCACCGATAAAATAGTGACAATCAAAAATTATAAAAACCCTGAACGGTGCACTGCCGGTCAGGGTTTTATGTTTTTTGTGGATTCCAGCAGTCTCTGGTGAATTGAATTTCAATCGACTTTTGTTATATTCATCGTATGCAAACGACGATCATCGGAATAGAAACCTCCTGTGATGAGACCTCGGTAGCGGTGATTCGCGACGGGAAACTGCTGTCTAATATCATTTCTACACAGATCATTCATGAACAATTCGGCGGTGTTGTACCAGAGCTTGCGTCCCGCGCTCACCAAAAACTGATCGTGCCGGTCGTGAATCAGGCGATGGCAAATGCTGAAGTGCGGAAAGAGGATATATCGGCAGTTGCGGTGGCATCAGGACCGGGATTGATGGGCTCGCTGTTGGTTGGTGTCAATTTCGGAAAGGCGTTCGCATTTGGACTCGGTGTTCCATTTATTGCCGTAAACCATATGGAAGCGCACATCTATTCAAATTTCATCGAAGATCCGGTTCCGCAGTTCCCTTTCCTGAATCTGACAGTTTCCGGTGGACATACGCAATTGGTGCTGCTGAGAGATGAATTTACTTATGAAATCATCGGTGAAACGAAAGATGATGCTGCCGGGGAAGCTTTTGATAAAGTTGCCAAAATGCTGCACCTCGCTTATCCCGGCGGACCGCAGGTTGATATGATAGCGCAGAAAGGGGATCCGAATGCGGTAAAATTTCCCCGTCCATATTCAACGGAAAATGATTTCAATTTCAGTTTCAGCGGGATCAAGACTTCGGTACTATATTATCTTCGGGATAAGCACCTGCGTGATACACAAATCCCTGAGCAATTGCTTGCTGATATTTGCGCAGGATTTCAGTCGTCCGTCGTCAGCGTGCTGGTCCAGAAAACGATTCGGGCAGCTAAACAATTTGGCGTGAAGAATATCGCGGTGGCAGGAGGTGTTTCCGCAAATTCGTGGCTCCGGAATGAGATGAAAATTGCGGCGGAGAAAAATGAATTTCAATTATTCATCCCCAAACTCGAATATTGCACGGACAATGGCGCAATGATCGCAGAGGTAGGATACAGAAAGTATCGGAGAAAGATGTTCTCTCCAATGAACATCACAGCGACGGCAAATTTAGCATTATGAGTAGAATTCAAGAACAATTTCAGCACTTCAGCTCTATAAAAAAGAGTGTCATCATTCCTTATATCACCCCGGAGTTTCCGGTGAAGGGTGTTTCAGTCCCTCTGATACTCGCATTGGAAGCGGCCGGAGCTGGGATGATCGAAGTGGGCATCCCTTTTTCTGATCCCCTCGCAGACGGTCCGATAATCCAGCACTCATCCGAAATTGCAATTCGCAACGGTGCAACTCTAACGAAGGTATTGGATATCGTGAAGGAGGCCAGAACTAAAACCTCCATACCATTAATCCTGATGGGATATGTCAATCCAATTATTCATTATGGTTTTGATCGCTTCTTTGCCGATGCCGCTGCAGCGGGTGTAGACGGATTGATTATTCCTGACCTTCCTCCGGAAGAAAGCGAGGAATTTCGCGCTCTGTGTGTGAAGCATGGCATCAGTTCTATTTTTCTTATTGCGCCAACCTCGTCCGATGAAAGGATCCGGTATATTGATGAAATTTCGACGGACTTCACCTATTGCGTTTCGGTCACTGGTGTAACGGGTGCACGAACGGCTTTCGGCGGGAATTTTGATGAATTTCTTGTCCGCGTGAAACTCCATACGAAAAAACCTTTCGTCGTAGGTTTTGGCATTCGAGGAAAAGAACAAGTGGATCATATCTTATTGACCGCAAACGGCGTTGTTGTCGGTTCTGCATTAATACAGGCGATCGCCGGATGCACGAGTGTCGGTGATGTGAACACCGCCGCCGCTGCCTTTATCTCTTCTCTCAAATGAATATGGACTCCATCGAACAGTGGCGAAATAAGATAGATGAAACCGATAAAAAACTCGTCGAGTTGCTGAACGAACGCGCAAGGTACGCAGACGAAATCGGCAAGATCAAAGAACTGCTCGGCATGGAGGCCTATTCGCCGAAGCGGGAAAAGGAAGTTTTGGAAAATATCCTGAAACATAATACCGGCCCGCTGAACGATCTTGCCCTTCGCCGTTTGTTCGAACGCATTATTGACGAATCCCGAAAACTTGAACGCGAGGCGATGAGTGAACGGAAACAATCGAAGTAAGTCCAGGCTTTGGTATGCTTTTACCGGCACTTTCGTCGTTTTTCTTTTGGTCATGGGGATCCTCTTTTTACTTCCCAATTCGTTTGAACCGTCTCCTAAATTCATCACGGTCAGTAGAGGCCAATCATTCTCCAGCCTTGCTGATTCTCTTGCGGAAAAAGGGATTATCAACAGCAGATTTACATTTAAACTGGCAGGCCGCATTCTTGGAGTCACACAAAGAATGAGAGTGGGAAAATATAGTTTTGTCAGTGGTGTGTCGAACTTAACGATTTTGAACGATATCGAAGGCGGCTTGTCCGCAATCAGTTCCAGCATTACGCTTCGTGAAGGAGTGCGGTCAAGAGTATTTGCAAGAATCTTGAAGCGTCATATCGGTATTGATTCCAACCGGTTCATGCAATCCTACCGTGATACATCGTTGATCGGCATCCATCCGCACAATGCGAAATCGCTGGAGGGATATTTGATGCCCGATACGTATTCTTTCTTCTGGCAGGATGATGAGCGGGAGATTGTGCAGCGAATGATTACGGAGTTTAGGGAGTTCTTCGTCGATTCACTGCAGCAGCGGATGAAACAATTGGGATACGATCTGAACGACGTCGTCACCATGGCATCTATTGTCGAAGGAGAAGCGGTATATGACGATGAGCGCCCCATCATCGCCGGTGTCTATTATAACAGGCTCAAGCGAAGGATGCGGTTGCAGGCAGATCCCACCGTCTGGTTCGTTGTTTCGGACACTTCCCGCCGGTTGACGAAAAACAGCATGAGGGTCGAATCTCCATACAACACTTATCTTTTTTATGGACTGCCGCCGGGACCGATCAATAATCCCGGTCGCCAATCGATCCTGGCAGCACTCTATCCTGCAAAGCATAATTTCATCTATTTTGTTGCAGATAACAATGGTCGGCACCGGTTCGCCAAAAACTATGATGAGCATCTTCAAAACATCCGATTATACCGAAAAGCAAAAGCGCTCGCCAAAAATGGCGGCAGGTAATCCATCCTTGCAACTCCACTCCTGTTTTGTTATATTAATACGTTCTTTAACACATAATCAAAGAAAGCACCCTCATGAAAAACGATATCCACCCAGAATACAGAAAAGCGGTAGTCTCCTGCGTCTGCGGGAACACGTTCGAAACCCGCTCGACGATGGGAAATATACACGTCGAAATCTGCTCTGCGTGTCATCCGTACTATACCGGGAAGCACAAACTGCTTGACTCCGCCGGTCGTGTTGAGAGATTCAACAAGAAGTATGCGAAGAAGACCGCGGCGCCGACAGCATAATTTTTTTATGTTGAGTATTTGAAAACGGAATGTATCATTTGATCATTCCGTTTTTTATTTTAAACCAGTTTTCACCACAGAGATCACGAAGGTCACGGAGAATAAATTAAAATATAACTCAGCATTGTCCGAAAAAATCATCGGCCTCGTTATTGAAGTTCACAAAGCGCTTGGGCCGGGATTATTGGAATCCGCATACGAACAATGCTTGGCGTATGAATTGATGCAATCGGGTATTGAATTCCAACGACAAAAAGAAATTTCCGTTCGGTATAAATCTTTCAATCTTGATTGCGGATACCGATTGGATATGCTTGTTAATAATGAACTAATTCTTGAATTAAAATCAGTTGAGAAAGTTCTGCCGATCCACGAAGCACAGATATTGACATACATGAAATTGTCGCATGTCAATGTTGGGTTATTGATCAATTTTAACTCACTTGTTGTTTCGCAGAATATTAAACGATTCGTGTTATAAATATTCTCCGTGCCCTCTGTGGTGATAATAAAAGCAACGCGTAGCACCTGAAAGGAAGATATGTCCAAACACATCTGTATCTTTGAAGATGATTCGTTTTCCGATCTTCTTCCGCTGGTTTATTTCCGTCCCACGTTCAACCTTCGCTGCGGCATTCTCACACTGAAGGAAAAAGTGCATCATGCGTTTCCGAAAGCGATTGTTAGCCTTCACTGCCGATCGTATCTTGTAGAGTATATGCGTCAGCGCAATCCCAGTCAACTGGTTAATGCTATTGATGCGGAAGAGATGTTGTTCATTAACGGCCGCGTGATTGTTGACGAGCAATTCATTACTGCGATTGACATGAAAAGAAAACAGGATGTCGTTTATGTTATGGATGATTTTGTTGTTGCTGCACGTCTGAGCGGACCGAGATTGAATATGCTGAAGAGTCAGCTCGGCGAGACTATATCACTTTCGAATTTCGATGGTATCCCCGTAGAGCAAGTGGAAGTGAAGATGATCGGTTATTCTTGGGATCTGATAAGACGAAACGGGGATCAGATTCGAAATGATTATGCTCTTCTGAAAAAAATGCGTTCATCGAAAAAACCAAAAATAAGAAAATATCCCGGTGTCCAGATTCTGAATAAAAAAAATGTGTTTGTCGGCGACGGAACGGTAATAAAACCTGGTGTGGTGATCGATGCGGAGAACGGTCCGGTTTATATCGGGAAAAATGTTCAGGTTATGCCATTTTCATGTATTATTGGCCCGGCATATATCGGGGATCATTCCATAGTGAAGGTCGGTGCGAAAATCTATCAGGACTGCAGCATCGGTCCAATGTGCAAAGTGGGTGGAGAACTGGAAGCGTCTATTATACATAGTTATGCCAATAAGCAGCATGATGGTTTCCTCGGTCATTCCTATCTCGGTGCGTGGGTGAACTGCGGCGCAGGAACGACCACGAGCGATCTGAAGAATAATTACAGTACGGTGAAAGTGACGGTGAATGGCAAACAGGTGGACAGCGGATCACAATTTGTCGGAGTAACGATCGGCGATCATTCGAAAACGGCGATCAATTCCACATTTAATTCCGGGACGGTTATCGGTGTTTCCTCCAATATTTTTGGCGCAGGATTCCCTCCAAAATTTGTTCCGTCTTTCTCCTGGGGCGCTGCCGGCGAAACATTCACCACGTACGATTTCCAAAAAGCAATTGCGGTAGCAAAAACTGTAATGAAGCGGAGGAATATCACCATCACCGGAGCGGAAGAAAATCTTTTCCGGGTTGTTCATGACCTAACGCTGACTGAACGGAAAGACATGGGATTGCCATCGTAGTCCATTGAAATTTGCATCACACGAATTATTGAAAACTCGAATAGGCTTTTTTGACAATGGAACAACAGACTGAAAATAAAGAAATGAAAGACGACCGCAAACAATTGTTCAGCGGCGTTCGCGGCACATCGGTAAAGATCCTCAACCGTGTGGAACGGACCGATTCGTATCTGGATAAATTGCTCGAATCGGAACTGCGTTCCGGCGAGTTGAATGATTTTGATAAAGCGCTTCTGATGGAGATCGTCCACGGTGTGCTGCGCTGGCAGTCCAAACTGGACTGGGTGCTGAACGGATTCTTCCACGGGAATTTTGCCAAAGCAGAAGTGACCGTCCGCAATACGCTGCGTGCAGCGCTGTATCAGATCCTCTTTCTGGAAAAGGTCCCCGATCATGCTGCGGTGAATGAAGCAGTGGAGTTCATTAAACGGATCCGCGGCGAGAAAGCGGCCGGTTTAGTGAACGGCGTACTGCGGAACATTATCCGGAACAAAGAGGGAATCCATTACCCGGACGTGCAGAACGATGCGGCACTATACCTTTCCACCATGTACTCCTTTCCGCTGTGGATGGTGAAACGGTGGATGAACCGTTTCGGATTCCATGAAACGGAAAAATTGTTGGAAGCACAGAATCAAAAACCGGGATTAACGCTCCGGATCAACACAATGAAAACGTCGGTCGAAGATTTTATGAAGATGTTCGATCTGCAGAACATTCCATACGATAAATCCAGATATCTTCCCAGATTCCTCCGATCTTCCGGCCTGACGAATATCTCTAATTCCGAAATCTTCCGCCGCGGATTCTTCACGATCCAGGATGAGAGTGCCGGACTGGCGGCTACGTTGCTCGATGTGAAACCGGGAGACAGAGTGATCGATCTTTGTTCCGCTCCCGGCGGAAAAACGACCTTCTTCGGTGAAACGATGAAAAATCAGGGGACCATTGTTGCGGTGGATAAATATCAAACACGGCTCAATCTGGTGAAATCGACCTGTGAACGGCTTGGCATCACGAATGTGGAATTTGTCGCCGCGGATGCAACGGAATTTCAAACGGAGCCCGCAGATAAAGTCTTGATCGATGCGCCATGTTCCGGTTTGGGAGTTCTCTCCAAAAAACCGGATATCAAAATCAAACGGGAGATGCGTGACATCAATGAAGTGGTGAAAATACAGGAGCAACTGTTAAAGAATGCCGCTTCGCTGGTGAAACCGGGGGGAGTTATCGTCTACAGTACCTGCACCATTGAACCGGAAGAGAACTTTATGGTCGTCAAGAAATTTCTGGAGGCGCATCCGGAGTTCGAAATCGATCATGCGGCGAAATATGCCGATGAGAAAATCGTTTCCGCAGATGGTTTCATCGAAACATTCCCGCACCGGAACGGTATCGACGGATCGTTCGCGATCCGGCTGGTGAAAAATTTAGACAGCGCAACGTTCGAAGCACACTAACTATTCTACTCCTATGAAATACGATAATCTATTTATTGACGAATTGAACCGCATTCACGCGGCAAATACGTACAAATACGAGACAGCGTTTTCCACTCCGCAGGCCGGCGTAGTGACGGTGAACGGGAAGGAAGTGGTGATGATGGCTTCCAACAATTATTTGGGAATGTCTAATCATCCTGTCGTGAAAAAAGCGGCAATCGAAGCGATCAAGGAATACGGTTATGGAATGGCGTCCGTGCGGTTCCTGTGCGGTACGCAGACCATCCATCTCGAATTGGAAAAAAAGATCTCGAAATTCATCGGGACGGAAGATGCAATTCTCTTCTCATCCGCATTCGCAGCAAATAACGCATTCTTCCCGTCATTATTCAACGAGAAACTTGGATATGAAAATTACCGCGACGTGATCTATACAGACGGATTAAATCACGCGAGCATCATCGATGGCATGCGGCTCTGTAAAACGGAGACGACGGACAAAAAGATTTATAAGAATAACGATCTCGCTCAACTGGAACAGTTGCTGGAAGCGGATAAGAATGCCGATTATCGTTTTAAAGTGATTGCAACGGATGGAGTGTTCAGTATGGAAGGAAGCTATGCTCACCTTGCCGAACTGGTCGCTCTCGCAGAAAAGTACAATGCTATTCTTTTTGTTGATGACTGTCATGCTATCGGTGTTGTTGGGAAATCTGGGAGGGGCACTCCGGAAAAATTTGGCGTGCTAAAGAAAGTGGATGTTCTGACCGGAACTCTGGGCAAAGCAATCGGCGGCGCACTGGGAGGATACGTCAGCGGCAGTAAAAAACTCGTTGAATACCTCCGGCAGAAATCGCGGCCGTACACTTTTTCGAACTCTCTGCCGCCGGCGGTCGTCATGGCAAGCATCGCTGCAATCGACCTCTTATCCAGAGATACATCCATTGTCAAACGGCTGCATGAAAACACCGCCTATTTTCGGAAGGAAATTGCAGCGCTGGGATTCCAGATTTTACAGGGGGATCATCCAATCGTTCCGGTAATGTTGGGCGATGCATCCATAGCGCAAGAGATGAGCAAATCCTTGCTGAAAGCGGGAGTCTATGTTAAAGGACTGTGGTTCCCGGTCGTTCCCAAAGGGGAAGCACGGTTGCGTGTGCAGATTTCCGCAGCTCTGTCAAAGAAGAATATCGACCATGCGCTGAATGCATTCGAAACCGTCGGGAAGAAGATGAATGTTTTGCCAAAATAAACCGGATTGTGTGAACGATCATTCAATCATGGTATCTTGTCATTTTGTATTAACTAGAAGTGCTCTCAAAAATACCTAATCACTGTCATTTCGAGATGCGAAGCATCGAGAAATCTTGTTTTATATCTTCAATAGTAAAATCGAGATTCCTCACTCGACCCTTTGGGTCTTCGTTCGGAATGACAAATAAAATTCATTATGCCCTTTCCCGAAGGGACCACTTCTTTATGACATTAGCAACCTAATTATTTTTCTTACTGTATGCTTCATTCCAAACAACGATATCTGTTTATCGACCTGCTGAGGTTCCTGGCAGTCGTCTTTATGGTACAGGGGCATACGTTCGATGCACTGCTGGATTTCGAACTCCGTTCCAATCTGCTCTTTTTTGTGCATGATTTTTTCCATGGATTCATCGCACCGATGTTCTTGTTCGCCTCCGGCGTAGCGTTTGGAATCTCTACCATGAAGAAATGGGAGGAACACACTGCACCGACACGCCATGTTGCCCGCCGGTATGGCAAATTCATCGGTCTCATCGTGATAGGTTATGCTCTTCATTTGCCGTTCTTTTCACTGACGAAAATCGTGCGGGAAGCCACCTCCGCTGAAATTGCAACATGGCTGCAGGTGGATGCATTGCATTGCATCGCTGTGACCATGCTGCTTCTTCAATCGGCGGTGTTCATCCTGAAGGATGAGAAGAAATTCATCCGTTGGACAATTGTTTCCGCAGCGATCATTATCTTCCTCTCTCCGATCATTTGGAGCCTTGACCTCGTCAACTCTCTGCCGCTGTGGCTGGCGTCATATTTGAATGCCGGAAACAACTCGTGGTTCCCGCTGTTCCCATGGTCGGCGTATATTCTGTGCGGCGTGATTTTCGCTTCGATCTTTTTGAACGCGAAAGAACATTATCATGCAGTGCAGTTGATGCAAAACACCGTCTCTGTCGGAATCGTGATGCTGATCGTTTCGATCATTGTCATCAATCTGCCCACGCATATGTATCCGCTGCATGATGTCTGGAAAGTGAATCCGCTGATTATTGCCGCGCGGTTAGGATTTGTACTGCTGGTGACAAGCGCGGTCTTTTTTGCCGAACATTCTTTCAAGATCACATCGAAGATTCCCCAGATCATCGGACGGGAATCGCTATTCATCTATGTGCTCCACCTCATCATCCTATACGGTTCGGTAATGAACAAAGGATTACAGCACCTCATCCTGCCGACCCTCTCTGTTATGGAAGCACTGGCAGCGTTCATTATCATCTTTTTCGGCATTGCATCGTTCACGTTCGGCTGGTACCGGATGAAGAAACAATTTCCCCGGATTGCTATGGCCGCCCGGATTATGGTTGCAATGACATTTATCATTCTGTTCCTCATCCGGCCGTATTAATGGAAAAACAAAAATCCCGATTTGTCTATATCGATCTTCTCCGTGGCTGGGCTGTGATCGTCATGATTGAAGTCCACGTGTTCAATGCATTTTTGATCCCGGCGATTAAAGACGACGCGTGGTTCAAGGTGCTGAATTTTATCAATGGGTTGGTCGCCCCGTCATTCCTATTCATCGCTGGCTATTCCTTTGTGCTTATTGCACAGCGAAAGTGGAACGATTATTTGTCGCACTCTCCGGTCTTTTGGAAACAGCTCGGAAGGATCACGCAGGTGCTGGCGGTTGGTTATGCGCTTCATCTGCCGTACTTTTCGCTTACGAAACTGATGAATATACCTGCAGCGGAATGGGCTGTCTTCTGGAAAGTGGATGTGCTCCATGCAATTGCCATTTCACTGATGACTCTGTTGCTGCTGGTGCTGGTAACGCGTACCCCAAAGAGATACTTTGTTGCCGTGGCGCTGCTTGCAGCCGTGATCATCGGCGGATCGCCGTGGATGTACGACCGGAATATCGACCACGTGCTGCCCGAACCAATTGCAAATTATTTGAGCGCTGCGCATCGGTCGCAATTTCCTCTCTTTCCGTGGATGGGATTCGTTTTATGCGGAGGACTGGCTTCGCAGCTTCTCGTATGGTGGAAAGAACGCCTGGGTGAACAAACGATCTTTTACCGATTTTTCATAACGGGGATCATACTGATCATCGTCTCCATCGCTGCCGATCATCTGCCGGTGTCGGTATTTCCGGAACATAATTTTTGGCGCGCCAGCCCGGGATTCTTCTTTATCCGTCTTGGCATCGTTATAATCCTCCTGTCGACCCTGTGGTTCTGGGAAAAAACAGCCGCATCCGGCAGATCGATGGTGAGTGTCGTTGGTTCTGAATCTCTTGTTGCGTATGCAGGACACTTACTGGCGATCTATGGAATGTTCTGGGACAATAAAAGTTTAGCCTTCATGATCGGAAAGACCCGAACAGTTCCCGAAGTAGCGTTGATGACCGTCGCACTGATCGCAGCCACGATCGCGGTATCGTACATCTGGAATCGCATAAAAAATTGGAGTATGTTCTATGCACGGGTCATGATGTATTCGATTCTTACTATTGTTGTATATATTTTCATTACGAAACCGTTTTAAAATCTTTTATGGATATAATTTTTCTTCTTATCGGAATTCTCATCGGCGCTGCTGCTGTTTGGTTCATCGCCAAATCGATATTCCAGACTCCGCTGCCGTTCACTGCTGAACAATACGATGCTTCGCAATCTGAAAACAACCGTTTACGGGTGGAATCTGCAGGGCTGCAGGAAGCGAAGAACCGGCTTGAACAGCTGCTGACCGAAGCGAAAGATCAGATGGAACAGGAACGGAGCACTTCGCTTCAGCTGACCAGGCAATTGTCGGAAGCACAGACAGAAAATAAAAATCTCGCATCGAGAATCGGGGAGCAAAAGTCCGAACTTGAACGAATCAACGAAAAACTGATGTCGGAATTCAAAAACATTGCGAACACCATTCTTGAAGAAAAGAGCAGGTCATTCACAGAACATAATCGTTCCTCCCTGGATTCGATATTGACGCCGTTAAAAGAACGGATCGAAGAGTTCAAAAAACAGGTTGAGACAACGTATGAAAAAGAATCGCGCGACACCTTAAGTTTAAAGGACGAAGTCAAACGGCTTTCTGATTTGAATACTCGCATCAGCGAAGATGCAAATAATCTTACCAGGGCGCTGAAGGGGGATACCAAATTTCAGGGGAACTGGGGCGAATTCATCCTGGAAAAGATTCTGGAGCGATCAGGACTGGAGAAGGAAAGGGAGTATAAGATTCAGGTCTCGACGAAGAATATGGACGGAGAGACCATTCGTCCGGATGTGGTCGTCTTCCTGCCGGACAATAAACATATCATCATTGATTCGAAGGTGTCGCTGACGGCGTATGAAGCATTGATAAGCGCAAACACGGATGAAGAACGGGATCGCTATACGAAAGAACATGTTTCCTCGCTCAAGAATCATTTGAAATTGTTGGGAGAGAAAAACTACCAGACCGCCGAGAATCTGAATTCGCCCGAACTGGTGCTGATGTTCGTTCCGATTGAAGCATCCTTCGGAATTGCTGTTCAGGCGGACAAGGAATTGTTCAATCTCGCATGGGACAAGAAGATCGTGATTGTCAGTCCTTCCACACTGTTGGCAACACTGTTGACTATTTCCTCCATCTGGAAACAGGAAAAGCAAACACGAAATGCCATTGATATTGCGCAACGAAGCGGCGCACTCTACGATAAATTTGTAGGATTCATCGAGGACTTAAAAACAGTCGGGCAGCAAATCGATAAATCCAAAGACAGTTATAAAGATGCAATGTCGAAATTATATGAAGGGAAAGGGAATATCGTCCGTTCCATCGAGACGTTAAAGACCCTTGGTGCGAAAACTACCAAATCCATCGATCAGAAACTGCTGGACCGGTCTGAGACAGAGTAGAACTTGAATGTTTCGGAAGATTTCTCTACTTTCTATGAGCAACAAAATGAGTTTCCACGTTAAATCTTCATCGCAGGAGAACGATCAATCGCAGATTTGATACCGTATGTTTAACAGCGTTCAGGCGCATTGATTGTTTTCACAATTCACACGTTCCCGACCTTACACTTTGACTGTGCCATCCGTACGTAATGTATTCTTAACGGGCTTGACGACAGCCGGCGCATTATTATTTATTCTCGGCCTGCCTTCTGCCCATGTCGGAGCTGCATCTGTCGATCCGCGGTATCACTTTGCCGGCATGCAGGATTCGGTCCTTGTTGATTCTACCGGCGTGCTGCAGGATTCAACGGCCGTACCTGTGTACGTGTTGAAGGATTCCACGTATCTGGAGCAATTAACATACCGCCGAGAGGATTCCCGGACGGCGCCGGCAACCGCCGGATCTTCAAATCCATTCTATCTTAAAATGCCGGGATTTGTCACGAACCTCGTACAGTTGGATTCCACCGGGAAGTTTGTGATTATCCGTCAAGTGGTGTACGGCAAGGATATCAAGTTGCCGATTAAAATGCCGCTTGAAGAATATATCAATCAGCGGGTGCAGTCAGATTTCTCGAAGAATTTCGAGGATATGATCGATAAGGAAGAATCCGCAAAAGCAAGCAAGAAACGCGATGATCTTGGAGAGCTCCTCGGCACATTCACGAAGATCGACATTCCGGTGCCGGCAAATCCTGTCTTTTCCATCTTTGGTCCACCCAGGATCAATTTGAGTATTTCCGGAGCAGTGGATATTCGTGCGGCATTCCGAAACACCACAACAGACCAACAGACTCTCAGCGCATACGGTAACTCGCGCAACGAACCGGATTTTGCACAAGAAGTGCAGATTAACGTGAGCGGAACCATCGGCGACAAACTGAATATCCTGGCGGACTGGAATACACAACGAACGTTTGAATATGAAAATCAACTGAAGATCAAATACACGGGATACGAAGATGAAATCGTGCAAAGCGTGGAAGCTGGTAACGTTTCTCTTGCAACGACATCCAGCTTCGTCTCCAGCAGTTCTGCTTTGTTCGGTATCAAAGCGGCGTTTCAAGTCGGCCCGCTGAAACTGACGGCGATAGCGTCGCAGAAGAAGGGTCAAATCCAGGAAAAGAGCATTACCGGCGGTGCACAGAAAATCGATTTTGAAAAACGGGCGTGGGAATATTCCAAAGATCATTTTTTCGTGGATACGGCGTACCTCTCCGTGTTCGAACCGTACATCAAAACCAGAACACTTACCCGTCCGGATCTGCAGATCAAGGAGAACGAATATGAGGTCTGGCTGTACCATCTTGGTGCCGCCAATGAGAAAATGCAAAAAGGAAATGCATATTTTACCCTTCAGGCAGTTGCACTCGGTGATACGACCACGTACAAAACTCTTCGTGCCACAACCATTTCTACGAACACAGAACAAGGTATCGTCGCCGGAAATTGGGACAAGCTTGAGCCGGTGAAGGATTACCGCATTAATCGTGAAGCAGGATATATTACGATGAACCGTTCCGTGCAGGACGGTCAAGCAATAGCAATTGCATACCGGGTGGAGAATGGATTTGGTAATGACGATGACTTCCTCTACGGGACAATGACAAAATATGAACCGGAGCAGGATTCCATTCTTGTCTTGAAACTCGTCAAACCGCTCAATTACATCCTGCCAACGGACAGCATCCCGTTTTCGATGATGCTGAAGAATATCTATCCGCTCGGCGGCCGCAAGGTTGACCGGGAAGGATTTACACTTGATATCCGATACAAAGAATCGGGCCAGGAACCGCTGGATGTCATCGGCTCTACCAAAATTATCACGCTGTTCGGTCTGGACAATCTGAACGAAAGCGGAAGCCCGGGTGCCGACGGTAAATTCGACTTCAATCCCGGCATCACCATCGATCAGGAAAGGGGAGAAATTATTTTCCCAACGCTGAAACCGTTCACAGACGGACTTCGGGATGCATTGAAGGCCATTCAGCCGCCGCTGCAGGATTCGACGATCGAAAAATATCTGTATAACGATCTGTATGATACAACCAGTACCGCTGCGCAACAAAATAACCTGAAGGACAAATTTGTCATCACTGGTCAGATAACAGCTTCCAGTTCGAATACAATTAATCTCGGTTTTAATGTGGTGGAAGGAAGTGTTGAAGTGCTGTTAAATGGCCAACCGCTGGTTGCCAATGTCGATTATACGGTCGATTACATTATCGGTCAGGTCATTATCAAGAAACAGGAAGCATTGGTTCCCGGAGCCAGTTTGCAGGTGAAATTTGAACAGAACGATCTGTTTCAGCTAGCGTCGAAAACACTTCTGGGAATGCGCGGTGAAGTGGATGTTTCGGAGAAAACGAAATTCGGGTTTACGATGATGAATCTCGATCAACAAGTGTTGAGCGATAAGGTGCGGTTGAACGAAGAACCATCGAACAACTCCATTTATGGATTCGACGGTCAGACATCCGGCGAACTTGCCTTTTTAACAAAAGCGATCGACGCATTGCCGTTCATCGACACGAAAGCAAAATCTGAATTTACACTGCGCGGCGAAGCGGCGTATATGAATCCCGATCCGAACACGAAAAAAAGCACTATTTCGGATGACAACGGAAGCGGTATCGCATATATCGACGATTTTGAAGGGGCGAAACGCATCATTCCTCTCGGTGTGAGTTATGGTCAATGGCATGAAATGAGCCCGCCGGCGTTCCAATATAATGTGGATGCTTTCCTCTCCAAACCGGTACTCGATACACAGAAAATAAAATCGAAGGCGAAGACATTTTGGTATAATCCTATCGAACAAGTACCGATTGATTTTATCTATGGCGTTGATGCGGAAGGGAAATCGATAAAACAGGTTGGCCGCGGTCAGGAACGGATCCCGGTGCTGACACTTGATTACAATCCGAAGAACCGCGGGCCGTTCAACTATTCGCTCGATCTGCAGCAAACACTGCTGACCGAACCATGGAAGAACTGGGGAGGTGTGCAAAAACTTCTCTCCACCAGCGCTATCAATCTGATCAACGAGAATGTAGGTTTCATTGAAATCTGGGTGCGTGTGGTAAAAGGACCGATTGATACGACAAGGAAAGTGTACATCGATCTCGGTTCCATCAGTGAAGATGTTATTCCTAATGGTGAATCGAATACTGAGGATAAGGGGCGTTTCAAGAACGATATCCTCAATCCCAGCGAAGAAGATACCGGATTGGACGGATTTTTTGATAGTGAAGAACAGGCTGCGTATAAGGATTTCATAGAGGCAAACAAAGCACTCTTTCCGGAAATCGAAGGCGATCCGTCCGGGGATAATTATGTCTACAGCCCGCCAGATTTCCGATTCATCAATCAAACGGAGCGGAACAGCACGAGTGAGATCGGTCGGTTTCCGGATTCGGAGGACTTAAACCGAAACAGCAACGTGGACAAAGCAAACGATTATTTTACCTATGAACTGAATCTGGATACGACGAGCGCAAATCCGTTGAAAATCGGCGGCGGTTCCAACGGATGGTTCCAATACCGCATTCCCATCAACGCATTCAAATTCAAAATCGGAAATCCGGACCAGTCGAATATCCAGTTTGCCCGGCTGTGGTTTACCGGACACACCGAAGAATTTGAAATGCAATTCGTGGAATTCAACCTGATTGGCAACCAATGGGAAGAAGCAAAGAAGAACGATCCGTCCTTCAAAGTATCGGTCGTCAATATCGAAGATAACTCTTTGCAGGGATATGTATCGCCGCCGGGCGTGTTCCGGGAACGGGACAGGACCAAACCGGATGAACAGGTGTACGGCAACGAACAATCCCTTGCGCTGAATATTTTCGGATTAAAAGATGGCGAAACACGCGAAGCAATTAAGAAATATTCCTATCGTCCGCTGGATGTATTCAGTTACCGTCAGATGAAAATGTTCGTGCACGGCGACGACCATTTCAGCGCCGATCCCGCGAAACCGACCGTACGGATGTTCATCCGGTTTGGATCGGACAGTTTGAACTACTATGAATATAAAGCACCGGTATTTCCGACGTGGGATCAACGAAATAATGTAAATATCAATTTTGCGGATCTTACCAGGATTAAGCAGGGGCGCGATTCGACAACAGTCCGGGTGGTGATACCTGCGGCGAACGGACCGGCAGGTTCCACCTATGCCGTATTGGGTGAACCGACGCTGACCCGGATCACGTTCATCTCCATCGGCGTTGAGAATCCGGATATCACCGGAACGGAAACAGATGTGACCGGACAGGTCTGGGCGAACGAACTTCGTCTTTCGGATGTGGATGATACACCGGGATGGGCATACTCCGTGAGCACATCGGTAAAACTTGCGGACTTCGGTTCTGTTGCGTTCAATTATACGCAGGTCGATCCGAATTTTCACAGTCTGGAAACACGATTCGGCAGCCGTGTGACGAACAAAAGTTGGAATCTTTCGTCTTCGTTCGCATTTGAAAAGTTTCTCCCTCAGGATTGGACCGGCACGGTGCTTCCGTTCAGTTATTCTCATTCGGAACAGGTCTCTTCTCCGCAATATCTTCCGAGCTCGGACATTCTGGTAACCAAAGCGGCCGAACAACAGCAGGCGATCGTTGAACAAAAAGCGGGTGTCCAAAAAGGGGAAGAGGAAAGAGACCGAATTCTCTCCGAAGTACAATCACTTTCGACAACGGACACCTATGCGTTCCCCGGTTTTAAGATCACAGTGCTGTCCGATCACTGGTTTTTCCGGGACATCTTCAATCGTCTCACCTACACGTTCAGTTATACAACATCATCGCTGAGAAATCCGACGAAATTATCGCAAACCTCATGGCAGTGGAGTTCACGACTTGGATATACGTACGCATTTGCTCCGGACAATTACATTCAACCGCTTCAGTTCTTTGGAAAACTTCCCTTGCTGGATGATTTTCGCGATTTTCAACTCTATTACAATCCTATTACGAATTTCAGCACCGGCCTTTCATTGTCCCGTTCCCGTTCCAATGAACGGCTGCGGAAACAGGTGAAGGACACCGAGCCGATCCGCAGTCTCGCAGCATCCAGGAATATGTCGTTCAGCTGGAAATTAACAGAGAATGGACTGATCAATCTTTCCGGAGATTATTCGCTGGATATCGGGAGTTCGATGGTGCATCTGGAATTGGATCCATATGGACGGCAGAGAGACTTCCGGCAGATTATGAACCAAATGTTTTTGCAGGACCGTCTGGTAAGTTTCGGGTATGATAATTCGTACAGTCAATCTGTTTCTGTTAATACGAGGCCCAGAGTGCCGACGAGTTTGGCAAAATATCTGTCGCTGTCTGCTCGTTACAATGTCGGATACCGATGGCAGAATAGTTTGCAACAGAAAGATCTCGGTATCTCAACCGGCTGGTCGAACAATATCTCCCTTTCAACGGATGTAAGTTTAAAGTCGTTCGTTGAAACCTGGTGGCCTTCCGTAAAAACAGATGACGCTGCAACTCAACCGAAGCCTGCGGCACCCCGCGGTAGAGGCGATCGTGATGAAGAAGATGAAGAGCAATCCAATGAGGATGCAGGCGATCAGAAACCGGCAATTGCAGTGCAAGATACTTCGAAACCCGCCGCACCAGCATCAAAAGGTGAAGGATTATCCGGTATCGCCCGCATTCTGATCAAAACACCGTTCCTGGATTACGATAAGATCAACGTTACGTTCACGCAGACGAATTCTGCGAACAACGGCGGAGTTCCGGGCAGGCCCGGATTTGCGAACTTCTTCGGACGCGCACCGTTCGTCCAGCATTCGGAAAATGATTACGGCCCGTCCCGCGCATATCAACTCGGCCTGGTCGCTGTCCCAGGCGCGAATATCACGGATGTCTTCTTGAAATCGCAGTTCCCGTTTGTCGGATTTGCCACCGATGCTGACAAGCAGATTCGCGCACGCGGCATGAACGGAAGCGACGGATTTACGCAGACGAATAAACTCTCCTTCCGCACCGGAAGAGAATTGTGGAAAGGCGCGCGCATCGATTTGAACTGGAATCTCGGCTGGAATTATTCCCGCACCCAGACGATCAGAGTGGATTCCGCAACCGGCCGGACGACGATTATCAACACCGCCACCGGCGGATCAATCGAACGTTCGTTCCTTACGCTGCCGCCGACATTCATCTTTTCCATGTTCAAGAACGGGATCGGACAGGTCGCGAAGAAATATTCGGAGGCTGTTCCGACGAATGAAACACCCGGGCAAGACCAAAAACTCGCGCAGGCGTTTGAAGAGGGGTTTGAAACTTTGCCGATCCTGAAAAAGGTCTTCGGAGAATACCTGCCTCGTGTCAATTATTCGCTTCGGTGGGATGGGCTTGAAGAAATGAGTCTGTTCAAGAGTTTCGCCACCCGCGTCAGTCTGGATCATGCGTACACTTCCAGCTATTCGAAAGTATTCAAAGGGAGCGCCAGCGGAGGGGACGTCATCGAATCGCAGCGTATCACCTATGCATTCTCGCCGCTCGCTGGTATGAGCATTTCATTCAAAGAAATATTGAAAGGTACTATGAGCGGGAATGTGCGCTATGGCTCCAATGTCTCGTATGACCTGGCGCCATCAACGAAGAACATCGTCGAGACCGTCGGGAATGATCTTTCCGTCACCGCCAGTTTCTCGAAAAGCGGTTTCGAGATCCCGCTCTTCGGTATCAGTCTGCAAAACGATATCGATATTAGTTTTTCATACAGTGTTGCAAAGAACTCGAGAACGACATTCGATGTGAAGGGAAAAACGTTCAATACCAAAGGAACACCGGGCGAAGGATCGACACGCACGCAGATGGAACCGCGTGTTCGGTATGTGCTCAGTTCCCGCGTAACGGCATCGTTGTTCTACCGCTATACCAAAATCGCACCGGACGAAGGAGGATCGAAGATCCCCGGTTCCTCCACGAATGAAGGCGGCCTGGATGTGCACATCGCAATTCAATAACGATCGGAAAGAAGGCGGACATGGACCATAATAAAGGAAGCATTCTCTGGGTGGACGATGAAATCGAACTGCTCCGCGCGCATGTCGTGCTGCTTCGGGAGAAAGGGTACACTGTTGAAACGGCAACCAACGGGGATGACGCTATTGTGCTGGTCACAACGAAGAAGTTCGATCTGATGTTCCTTGATGAAATGATGCCAGGTAAAGGCGGGTTGGAAACATTGGCGGAGGTCAAAGAGATCGCGCCGTCCCTACCTGTCGTGATGATCACAAAAAATGAAGCCGAATCACTTATGGAAGAGGCGATCGGCAGCAAAATCTCCGATTATCTGACAAAACCCGTCAATCCAAGCCAGATCCTGCTGGTGTGCAAGAAATTCCTGGAAGGGAAAAAACTTCAGAGCGAACAGGTCTCCCGGGATTATACGCTTGAATTTTCATCAATTTCCCGCATGCTGCTTTCACCGTTGGACTATACGGAATGGATTGAACTGTATTTGAAAGTCGTCAATTGGGAAATGGAACTTGATAAACACCCGCAGCTCGGCTTGCAAAAAATGCTTGCGGACCAGCGACGCGAAAGCAATGCCGAATTTTCCAAATATGTCGAAAAAAATTATCAGACCTGGATCAATCAAAAAGAGAACCGTCCCGTCCTTTCGACTGAGATCGTTGAAAAATACGTTATCCCGAATTTGGATGAGAAAACATCCGTCTTCTTGTTTGTGATTGACTGCATGCGTCTTGACCAGTGGCTGGTGATGGAGGAATATCTCCGTGATCTTTATACCATCCGGAAAGAATATTACTTCTCCATTCTTCCGACCGCAACTCCGTATTCCCGCAATGCAATCTTCAGTGGATTATTCCCGTTGGAACTCGAACAGCGATTCCCGGATTTGTGGCAGGGAGAAGATGACAGCGAATCAAGTCATAACAAATATGAAAAAGAATTGCTGATGAAGCTGCTCGAACGGAAACGGGTGAGCTTGAAACCCGAGCCGAAATACGTAAAAATCCTGGATACCGAATTCGGAAGGCAGATTCAATCCAATATTGTTTCGTATACGCAGAATAAACTGACCGCGATCGTGGTGAATTTCGTAGACATGCTTGCGCACGGCCGGTCCGACGATCCTATTTTGAAGGAGATCGCTCCGGACGAATCGGCGTATCGTTCGTTGACCAACACCTGGTTCAAACATTCTTCACTGTACGGCATGTTGCAAACGCTCGCTGGAAGGAAAGACGTGAAGATCATCATCACCACAGATCATGGAAGCGTGCGGTGCATGCGCGGTTCAAAAGTGATCGGCGACAAGGAAGCATCGACAAACTTGCGATACAAATTCGGCAGGAATCTGAAGTCCGATGACAAACAATCCGTCTATCTGAAGAATCCGAAGGATTTTAAACTGCCCCAGCGCGCTGTCACCACCAACTACATCGTCGCAAAAGAGGATTACTATTTCGTCTACCCGACGGACTATCATAAATATCTGAACCAGTACCGCGACAGTTTTCAGCACGGAGGCATCTCGATGGAAGAAATGATCCTGCCGGTTATCACGATGGAACCGCGGTCATAATGGAACGGTTCGTCACCCATAACGAAGAAGAGACCATTGCTGCCGGCGTAGCTCTCGCACAAATGCTCAACGCCGGTTCCGTCGTGGCATTGTTTGGAGATCTGGGCAGTGGTAAGACGAGGTTTGCAAAAGGGATCTCCCGGGGATTGGGAGTGAAAGAGATTGTTGCCAGTCCCACATTCACTATCGTGAATGAACATCGGGATGGGCGGCTTCCTTTATTTCATTTTGACTTCTATCGAATACGGTCCATTGCAGAGTTGGAAGATATCGGATTTGAAGAATATATTTTCGGCGACGGTGTGTGTGTACTGGAATGGGCGGATATGATCCTTCCGCGCCTGCCCGAACATCGAATTGATGTACAGTGTCTGCTGGGAGAAACCGAAACAGATCGAATCATTACTATTGAACAACGATGATCCTCGCAATAGAAACAGCAACCGAAGTTTGCAGCACTGCTGTCGTTCATCAGCAAACGGTGTTGAGCGTACGTTCGGTGCAGGAAAAGAATATCCATTCAGAACGGCTCATGACGCTGATTAATGAGGTTCTGACCGAATCAAAATGCAGCAAAGAACAATTGGATGCAGTGGCCGTTTCTATCGGTCCTGGTTCATTCACCGGCTTACGTATTGGATTGAGTACGGCAAAAGGATTGGCGCTCGCATTGAACATTCCTTTGATAGCAGTTCCCACATTGGACGGCATTGCCGAAGCGTATCGAATGGAGCAAGGATCATCAGCGAACGGTATGTTCTGCGCCATGATCGACGCCAAAAGAGATGAAGCGTACTATTCTATCTATTCACTCGAGCATGGGTCAGCGGTACGGCAAAAAGATTTTTCGATCACATTTAAAACCGGGATCGCAGCGGAAGCAGAACAAACAGGTGCAGTCATCACACAGCCGAGTATCACGGCGGCGGCTGTCGGATTATTGTCCGAGATGAAAAAGAAAGAATTTCTCGTTAAGGAATTCGCAACACTGGAACCGCTGTATTTACGCGATTTTGTTGCAACTTTGCCGAAACCAAAAATATAAATCCTTCAACGGTCGTTTCCGGCGAAATTTTCATTGAAATAGAGGTGAATGATAGATATTTTGTCCTATCACGCACAAGAAAGGTACATATGTCCTGGTTCCGACGTTCGACAGAAAATATAGCTTCAGACAATCAGAAAAAAGATATGCCCGAAGGGATGTGGAAGAAGTGTTCATCGTGCGGCGAAATCATCCATAAAGGGGCGCTGGAACAGAACCTCTGGGTTTGTTCGAAATGTTCCCATCATTTCCGCATCGGCAGTGCTGAATACTTTTCCATCCTGTTTGATGAAGGCACATTCAAGGAATACGATGCCAAGATGACCTCGAAAGATCCTTTGAATTTCGTTGATACGAAAAAATATAAGGATCGTATCAAGGAGACAATCAAAAAAACCGGATTGAGCGATGCGTTGCGGTACGGTACCGGAAAGATGAACAAAAAGGAAGTAGTCATCGCCTGTATGGATTTCGGATTCATCGGCGGAAGCATGGGTAGCGTTGTCGGCGAGAAAATCAACCGAGCTATCGACAAAGCAATGAAACTGAAAGCTCCGCTCATCATCATCTCCGCCAGCGGCGGTGCTCGAATGATGGAAGCTGCCTATTCCTTAATGCAGATGGCGAAAACCAGCGTTAAACTCGCCCAGTTGTCCGACGCCGGTTTGCCGTACATTTCCCTCATGACTGATCCTACCACGGGGGGAGTGACCGCAAGTTTTGCAATGCTTGGTGATATTAACGTGGCAGAACCGAATGCTCTTATTGGATTTGCCGGTCCCAGGGTAATCAAGCAAACCATCGGGAAAGATCTTCCGGAAGGATTTCAACGGGCTGAATTTGTTCAAGAAAAGGGTTTTGTCGACCTCATTGTTCACAGAAAAGACCTAAAATCAACCATCGCCAATCTTCTCGGCATGGTACATCACAAATAATATGAATATCCATCTGCTCGGTGTTCCCATGGACCTCGGTGCCGGCCGCCGCGGTGTTGATATGGGGCCATCCGCCATCCGCATCGCCGGTGTTTCAGAAAAACTGCAATCACTCGGTCATACCGTAATCGAAGAAGGGGACATTTCCACAAAGATCCCTGAGCAGCAAAAAGTAAAGAATCCCCGCTTGAAGTATCTTCCGGAAATTGTCCGCGCCTGTACTCTGCTGGCCGCAAAAACGGAGAAGATCCTGGAAAATGATGGATTCCCACTTATCCTCGGCGGCGACCATTCCATCGCCATCGGAACAATCGCCGGCGTTTCCAACTATTGCCGGAAGAAGAACAAAAAACTGGGTGTCATTTGGGTGGATGCTCACGGCGATATGAATACGGATGTCACATCCCCCTCTGGTAATATTCACGGCATGCCTCTGGCTGCATCAATCGGACTCGGTGCACTGGAACTGACATCCATTGGCGGAGATATGCAGAAGCTTGATCCAAAAAATCTTGTGATGATCGCCATACGTGATCTGGATGCAGGAGAAAAGGCGGCAATCCGGAAGAATAATATCTCTATTTTTACAATGGAGGATATCGATAAGCACGGTATGGCCGTTGTCATCACCAAAGCGCTGCGGAAATTGAAGGACGTGGATTTCATCCATGTGAGCTTCGATCTTGATGCAATGGACCCGAAAGAATGTCCCGGTGTCGGCACGCCGGTAAAGGGTGGGCTCGATTACCGAGAAGCACATTTAATCATGGAAACATTATCGGAAAACAACCGGTTACATTCGCTGGAAATAGTTGAAGCCAACCCGATTCTGGATAATCGCAATCAATCCGCTGAATTTGCGGTGGAATTGATGCAATCCGGTTTCGGCAAAAAAATTATATAATGTTTTTTCATTCTCTGAAGTATTGATCACTCTCTCGAACATTCCGGAAGTCCAATCACGCCTTCATTCCGCACGACTTGAAAAAAAATCCATCGGACTGGTCCCGACAATGGGATACCTGCACGAAGGGCATTTATCGCTGATCCGCAAAGCAAAACAGGAACATGATATTGTCGTTGTCTCTATCTTTGTGAACCCGACACAATTTGCTCCGACCGAGGATCTTGAAAAATATCCGCGCGATATACTCCGCGACACTGAGCTTGCAGAAAAAAACGGATGCGACATTATCTTTGTTCCAACGGCGGAGGAGATGTATCCCAAAGGATTTTCATCGTTTGTCACCATCGAAGGATTGTCCTCAGTGCTGGAGGGAAAGTTTCGACCGACGCATTTCAAGGGGGTCTCCACAGTTGTTTTGAAACTCTTCAATATCATCCAGCCGGACACGGCATATTTCGGACAGAAAGATGCACAACAAAGTTCCATTATCCGGAAAATGGTGAACGATCTGAATCTCCCTCTTCGTATCGAGATCGTTCCGACTGTACGGGAACAGGATGGTCTTGCCATGAGTTCTCGCAATGTGTATTTGAATGCGGAACAGCGAACCAATGCGACAATACTCTACCAATCTTTACAACTGGCTTCATCGATGATCGCGAAAGGTGAACGGGATCCGTCTGCAATAATCCGTGCAATGGATCAACTGATTAACACCAAGCATCCATCACAGATCGATTATATTGAGGTCGTCGATGCGGAAACATTAGAAAAGAAACAGGTGCTTCGGAGCGGGGACATGGTCTTAATTCCCCTCGCAGTCCGGTTTGGGACGACACGATTGATAGATAATAGTATTCTTACAGTCTAATAGGAAATCAGTATCATGACAAAATTTGCGACCATTATCATGGCTGCGGGAAAAGGGACCCGCATGAAGGATGCCACAAAAGCGAAGGTCATGTTCGAAGTGTTGGGTAAACCGATGGTGCAACATGTTGTTGAAACAGCGCAGTCGCTTGGCTCCGACCGCATCATCACCGTCATCGGATTCCAACGAGAATCAGTGGCGGCATATTTAAAGAAAGTCGTGCCGACAGTAGAATTTGCAGTTCAGGACCCGCAGCTCGGCACCGGCCATGCAGTGATGCAGGCGGAACCATTTCTGCGGAACTATGAAGGAGATGTCATCGTCCTTTCCGGAGATGTACCGCTGTTACGAAAAGAGACAATTCAAAAACTGATCGATTGCCATCACGAGAACAATGCAGCCGGAACGATACTGACAGCCAAACTGGACGATCCGACAGGTTACGGAAGGATTTTGCGGAGCGATAATAATTACGTTCTCGGGATCATGGAACAGAAGGACGCTACGGATGAACAACGGAAAATCGATGAGATCAATTCCGGTATATACATTTTTGATACTCCGCATCTGTTTGCCGCACTTCAGCATATCAATCCGCACAATGCACAAAACGAATATTATCTGACCGATGTTTTTGCCCATTTCTGGAAACAAAAGCTGGTTGTTGCTGCGATGATGGCGGAAGATGCGAACGAGATCCGCGGAGTGAATACGGTGGAGCAGCTGCAGGAAGCGGAAAATGTGTTGAAATCCCGGAACAAATAGGGATCATACGAAGTCTATCATTGACAAAGCACGCAGTTTTTCCTAATTTGAAGTAGAAAACCGGTAATTTTATGAAGAAAATATTCATTACAGCACTGTTGATCGGCTGTGTATTCGCTTCGGCGCAGTTTAAGCCGAAAGCGGGTGAACAGCCAAAAGTTGCGGATTCATTTATTCAGCCGCAAACGGCCGGTGACTGGTTCAATTTCTTCAATCCGAACAATTTTCAAATGCAGCATTCATATTCCGCCAGTTATTCAATGTCCGGCGGACAAGGGATTGCCTTACAGCGTTACACCAATACGATGGTATATCAATTTCTTCCAAACCTTGATGCACGAGTTGACCTGAGTCTGCAGAATTCTCCGTACAGCACGTTTGAGTACCGGCTGCAAAATCAATTCAGCAGAGCTTTCGTCAGTCGGGCGGAAATAAACTATCGGCCGAGTGAGAACACGCTTATCAGATTGCAGTACCGTGAACTGCCGTTCTCTTATTTCCGTTACGGATATGATCGTGCATTCGGCGGAATGTTCTCGGGTATGGACTATTACGGGGAATGACCGTTTTTCACCTTGCGAACAAAATTTTTAGAATGTGAATAACCGAGATGCCGGATGGCCTTCTCGGTTATTTTTTTATACATCATGAAACCTGCTACCCATAAACGTCTGTTGCTGAATATTGCCATTGTACTGTTGATCGCTTTTAATGGTATGCAGCTTTATGGAATCTTCTCGCTGGATCGTCCGTCTTCCGAACCAGTTGCTGCCGCTGTTAATGATACCACTCATGTTCCGCTGCAGATTAATGTGTTGAACGGCTGCGGCGTAAACGGTGTCGGAAGTGTCATGACGACATTCTGCAGAAGATCCGGATATGATGTGGTGGAGATGGGAAACTATCGGACGTTCGATGTGGAGCATTCCATTGTTATTGACCGGAGCGGAAAGATGACGGAAGCCATCCGCCTAGCCGGAGCGCTCGGTATCGCGAGGAATAATGTCGTCCAGCAATTCAGCAACGATCAGATGGTTTCGGCATCTGTCGTTATCGGAAAAGATTATCAATCATTAACACCGTGGAAATAAAGGAATAATGTGACCTCAAAAAATCTTGCGAAACTCGTAGCACAGGCTGCACTCAGTAAAAAGGGATTTGATATTACAATCCTCGACCTTCGAAAAGTAACGACAATGACCGATTATTTTGTCCTCTGTTCGGTCGATTCCGATACACAAGCCCGTGCCGTGGCGGATGCCATCAAGCATGAAGCAACGGAGCGTGGCGAAACCACCGTACGGAAGGAGGGATACAGCGAGGGACGCTGGGTTTTGTTGGATTTTATCGATGTTGTCGCTCACGTATTCCACAAGGAGACGCGCGAATTTTATAATATTGAAAAACTCTGGGGCGATGCAAAATTTGAATATGTACACGATGAACCTCCGATGATCGGGGCGCCGGCGCGCACCCGGAAAAAATCAGAAAGTGCAAAAACCACGAAAAAGAAATCTGTTCCGAAAAAGAGATCGAAATAATGAAAGCTCAGCTGCAAGCACAGCTCACCACAATTTTGTCCGACCTGCAGTATCCCGCAATGGATGTTGTTTTTGATACACCGAAAGTTGAAACCCATGGAGACCTGACGACCAATGTGGCTTTGATGCTCGCGAAAGCCGTCGGCAAACCGCCCCGGCAGGTGGCGCAGTCCATCGTGGAAAAACTGAAGATCGATGATTCCTTCCTTGCATCCGTTGAGATTGCAGGACCGGGATTCATTAATTTTCGCTTCTCACAAAACTATGTCGTCGAAAGTGCAAAAAAGATCCTTCAACAGGGACAACGCTTCGGCAGATCCAATGCCGGCAATGGGAAGAAAACGAATCTGGAATGGGTGAGTGCGAATCCTACCGGATTACTGCACGCTGGACATGGACGGCAGGTGCTGCTTGGACAAGTGATCGGTAATCTTTTAGAATGGACCGGCCACAATGTTACCCGGGAGTATTATTTTAACAATGCCGGCAATCAGATGCGGACGCTGGCGGAGAGCATCTATGCACGGTACCGTCAGGAACTCGGCGATGAATATCCTTTTCCCGAAGAAGGGTACAAAGGGGATTATATCATTGAGATTGCAAAAGAGATCATTTCGTTGAAAGGGGATTCTCTGCGGGATACGGATGCTGAACGGTCATATTTCAAGACATTCGGTGAAGCATGGTGTTTTTCCAAGATTAAAGAGACACTGGCCAGACTCAGTGTGAAACATGATGTCTTCTTCAATGAAGATTCTCTCTATACATCCGGCAAGATTAACGAAGTGATCGAAGAATTCAAGAAAAAAGATCTTGCGTATGACAGTGAAGGTGCGGTGTGGTTTCGAGCGACGAAATTTGGCGCGGACAAGGATCGTGTGATTGTAAAAAGTACCGGAGAACCGACATATCGTTTGCCGGATATCGCATATCACAGGGAAAAATTCCGACGCGGATTCGAATTGATCGTCGATATTTTCGGTGCTGACCATATTGCAACAATCCCGGATGTGCTGAATGGAGTGCAGGCATTAGGCTATGAGACCAAGGATGTGAAAGTGATCATCCATCAAATGGTTTCTTTCGTGAATGGTGAAGAGATAGTGAAAATGTCCAAGCGCAATGCAAAGACCTATACGCTTGATGATCTGATCGATGAAGTCGGTGTGGATGCGGTAGCATATTTCTTTGTGATGCGCAGCGTCGGCACCCATCTCGAGTTCGATGTTGCACTGGCGAAAGAACAATCAGACAAGAACCCGGTCTATTATCTCCAGTATGCTCATGCGCGCATTGCCAGCATTCTGCGTCATGCGGAATCTGAAGAGTTCAATGTTCGCGACCTTGCCGGGATGTTGTCGACGACCGATTTTTCGTTGATCAAGGAAAAGGAAGAGATCGATCTGTTGAAGAAACTGCTGGAATTTCCTGAACTCGTTCAAAGTTGTGCTCAGGCGTTTGAACCGCATCGTCTTACCACGTATCTTCGCGAAGTAGCGGAAACATTCCACCGTTTCTATCACGAGCATCGTGTGATTGCAGATGATAAAACTCTGATGCAAGCGCGTTTAGCTGTTTGTTTAATGACCAAAATCGTTATCGCTAACGGTTGCAAAATTTTGAGTGTTTCTTGTCCTGAAAAAATGTAAATTATCAATAACAATAAAGGATTTTCAACGCCTCGTTTTTGGTACCCGCTGTTTATCATCACTCTCATGAAGCAGGATATTCTTTGGAAATCCTGCCGTTTTTCCTTAAATTCTTAAATACATTCAAATTTTAGCAGGTTTCATGAAAAACATTCTCGTGACCGGCGGTGCCGGATTTATTGGCAGTAATTTTGTCCAGTTCATGCTGAACAAATATCCTGACTACAAAATTGTAAACTTCGATTCACTGACGTATGCAGGGAATCTGGAGAATCTCACGACCATCGAGCAACATTCCAATTATCTCTTTGTGAAAGGAGATATTTGTTCGAAAGAACAGGTATCGGCAGTCTTTCGTCAACATGCCATCGATACGGTCGTGCATTTTGCTGCAGAATCCCATGTGGACAGAAGCATTACCGGTCCGGCTGTGTTTGTGCAGACCAATGTGGTTGGGACGCAGGTATTGCTAGATGTTTCTCGCGAGTTCGGCATAGAACGGTTTCTCCATGTCTCAACGGACGAAGTGTATGGATCGCTCGGTGCGACGGGATATTTTACCGAAGAAACGCCCATGCATCCTAACAGTCCATATTCTGCCAGCAAAGCATCATCCGATCTGCTGGTGCTTGCGTACCAACATACCTTCGGATTTCCCGCCGTCGTCACCAGGTGTTCCAATAATTACGGGCCGTATCAATTTCCTGAAAAACTAATTCCGTTAATGATCGCCAATGCCATGAATGACAAACCGCTTCCGGTGTATGGAGATGGTTTGAATGTTCGCGATTGGCTGTATGTGGAAGATCATTGTTCCGCAATCAGTGCCGTGCTTCACGGCGGCACGCTTGGGGATGTTTACAATATCGGCGGCCACAACGAATGGAAAAATATCGATATTGTCAAACTGGTGCTGAAGGAAGTTGGTAAACCTGAATCGCTCATCACCTATGTTAAAGATCGTCCCGGTCATGACCGCCGGTATGCAATCGACGCAACGAAGATCAAAAACGAATTGGGGTGGGTGCCGGCATATCAATTCGAATCCGGGATCAAAAAAACTGTCCAATGGTATCTTGCGAACACACAGTGGTGGGAACGGATAATTAGCGGGGAGTATAAAAAATATTATGCGGCACAATATTCAGAACGGACATGACAACAATGAAATTCAAAATGAAAACCTTTGTTGCGGTATTTGCACTTGCTGTATTTCAGCTTTGCATTTCTCAGAGCCGAGACCGAGAAGATGAAACACGATCTTCTTCTAGAACACCGCAGATCACTGGATCATCGGTGTCAGTGGTGATGGATGGTCCAGTCGATCCAAAAGAATATATCGTCGGTCCCGGTGATATATTTACCGTCGGGATTTTATCTTCAGTTCCTCTGAACTTTCAGGTTCCGGTGACGCCCGAAGGCACTGTGGTAATTCCCACGGTGAGCGAAGTAGCAGTCAGCGGATTGTCGCTGGAAGTAGTTAAAAAACTTGTTTTGGTTGAGATCCGGAAAAAATACCTATCGGGTTCCGCGTCGTTCACTCTTTTTCAGCCGCGGTCGTTCACTGTGTCTATAAAAGGATATGTCCTAAACGAACAGAGTATTATTGTTCAGGCGACAAATCGTGTCGATGCTGCTATTTCGATTGCGAATGATATACAGGTATATAAATCCAAGAATATCCTTTCGGAACAGCAGATCAGCTCTTCCCAAATCGTCCAAAAAATCATTTCATCGGCAAGCACCCGTAGTATAAAGATCGTTCGAAAAGATGGTTCGACAGCAGTTGCAGATATAGCAAAATATATGGCAACAGGAGATGCTACCAGTAATCCACTTCTTCGTGACGGCGATGTCATTATTGTTCCCCCAAACAATATTCAGAAGAATTTTGTCGGTGTTTACGGCGCCGTAATAAAGAATGGAGAATTTGAGTTTGTTACCGGAGACAGCCTGACAGCACTTATTGCGATTGCTGGCGGTTTGACAAATATGGCTGATCCAGGACATGTGCTGATCACTCGATCGGATGCATCCAGCTCTGTTACGGAACTGAATGTCGATATTGATAGGATACGCGCAGGTGAACAGCCTAATATAGCATTACAGCGTGGGGATAGGATTATCGTCCCTTCCAGGAATACAATTGACAAGGGTGGTGTGGTGGTAGTTGAAGGAGAGGTGGTTTCACCGGGATCATATGCTGTGATTCAGGATTCCACGAAGCTTTCTGAAATTATTTCACGAGCCGGTGGAATTACGAACCGGGCCGGACTCAATGCAGCCACGATTATCCGGGAGATTGATGCAGGATTGGATCGAGAAGTGCGATATCTGCAATTGCGAAAAGGGTACACGACGAATGAGGATACGATATACTTTAACAATGAAATGGTTTTTAAAAATAGATATGAAATAGTCTCTGCAGACTTTGTTGCACTCATCGGGGAAAACAATGTCTCGAAGGATGTGCGTCTTCGAAATGGCGACCGAATCATTGTTCCGGCCAACACAAATGCCGTCTACGTATTTGGTGAAGTGAAAATCCCCGGCTTCATTCAATTCGTAAAAGAGAAAGGCCCAGATTTTTATATTGCTGCAGCGGGAGGGGAAACCGAGGCCGCACAATCGGGCGATATCAAAATTATCAAAGCGGGAACAAAACAATGGCTGTCTCCGAGTGAGACTACTATCGAGGAGGGGGATTATGTTTGGATTCCGAAAGAACCGTACCGGCCTTTCAGTTATTATATGACGATCTACAGTCAATTCTTCGGAATTATTGCAACAGTGGTAAGCTTGGTAATTTTGGTTTCACAATAGGACGTATGACTATGGCTGAATTCAAGGGTATTGATATTTTGGATCTATTGATCTTTCTTTTCCAGAGAAAACGGCTTCTATCGATAATGTTTCTCTCTTCTTTTGTTATCACGTATCTAGTGATCTACGTTGTTGTCGATGAACAATATAGTGCGACAGCGACGATCATTCCTTCCGATGATGAAAGTGGATCAGGCCTCAGTGGAATGCTGAAAGGCCTCAAAGGTTTGCCGATCAATCTCGGAGGATCATCGTCAAAAACGGAGATCAATAGGTACAGGACGATCATTTATAGCAGGACCGTCATTGAAGAGATTATTGGTCAATTCGGTCTCTACCGCGTATATAAGATCGATACAACCAACAAAGAATACCGCGAGTTGGCCATCAAACGGTTGCGGAAGGAGATCATTACGGAAGAGACTGATGAAGGCGCGTTCGAGATCACCGCTTACTCGAATGACCCGCAGCGTGCCGCGGACATCGTGAATGTTATTGTCCGGACTTTGAATGACAAGATCATACAGCTGAAAGTGAGCAAATCGAAGGAAAACAGGATATTCCTGGAAAAGAGGGTCAAGGAAATCACGAGAGAATTATATGCTTCAGAAGATTCATTAAAGCGGTATCAAGAGGCTTCCGGATTATTCGATGTAAAATCTCAGATTCCAGAAATCATGTCAGTGTATAGCACGCTTGAATCTGAATTGATGCTGAAAAAACTGAAAAAAAATATATCGGAAAATCTTTTTGACAAAGAATCGCCGGAAGTGCGCAATCTGGAGATTGAGATTAGGGAATATCAGCGTAAACTGGACAATCTCCGCAGTCAGGGAGAACAGGGAGGATTGATGCTGGCGATGAAAGCGTTACCGAACAAATCTCTGGAGTACGTACGTCGGTTCCGTCAGGTGACTATCAATAGTACGCTATTGGAATTCATTGTACCGCTATACGAGCAGGCAAAACTAGATGAAAAGAAAGATTATCCGATCCTGCAGATCATCGATAACGCCATCCCACCGGCCAAAAAAAGCTGGCCGCCGAGGACATTGTTTTCATTGCTTGGAGCGTTCTTTACTGTTATTTCATACCTGTTGTATCTTTTTTTATCAGGTATCGTCAATCAGTCACAAAATCACAAGATTATCCTTCTCCGAAATGAAGTCTCAGAGATCTTTTCTCGGAAGAAACACGATTGAGTTCCATTATTACAAAATATCCTTTAACAGAAACGAGGGACATTGTCATTGGTGGGGCATTTGCGCTGATGGGAGCAGCGATCTTTACTCTGATGGTATTGACGGTACCTGCAAAAGTACAGTATATCATAGTGTTCAGTGTGCTGCCAATTCTATTCTTGAGTTCCTTGAATTTCCTTTATACAGTAACCGCACTTGTCGTAATATTGTTTCTTAATATTCATATTGGATATTTCAGCTCTGCTGTGCTGTTCGTTCCAGTTGTGGTTATCTCTTTTTTTTTTACTTGTCGAAACATCAAATGGAATGATGTTTCCAATCCCTTGACAAAATATCTGCTCATCTATACGGTCTCTGTCATTCCTTCGCTCTATAATCTCAACACTGTTACCGGACCCTTTCTTTTTTCATTGAATTACATTGCGTTGGTATCTCTTTTCTATATCCTTACTGTTGCTATGACCGATAAAAGTATTGTTGCGCGGATTTTTACTGTTTTTACCGGAATGGTGATGTTAAATGCGCTGCATGTCATTATTTTGTCGGCGATTACGAAAAAGAGAGAATTTGGATTTGCGGGTATTATGTTTGTTGATTATATCGGTATTGCTTTCACGATGATGCTTCCGTTGCTGCTCCGATCATCCAGGAAAAAACAGCATTGGTTGTTGGCAATGATTATCATGTTCGGAATTGCAGAAATGTTAACCCAAACACGTGGTATTTGGCTTGCGACCGGCATTGCTTCAGGCATTGTTGTATTGTTGGTCTATTTCCGGCAGGAATTTTTCCGAATATCGCGATCCTCGATTGCGAAGTTCGTATTCATCGCCGTTTTGGGAGCAGTGTTATTGTACGTTATTGTACTCGTAATAAATCCCGGCGTTGCAAGCCGGACAAAACAGATCGGACAGTTCCAGACTGAAGCATTTGTTGAATTGGGCGTGATCGACAATTCTCTTGTCACCAGGCTATTGATCTGGCATACGGCTTTTCAAGGATTTCAGGCCCATCCCATCACCGGAATCGGTTTCTATTCTTTCCAGTTTTCGTCTCAATTGTATAAAACGATTTCTCCGCTCCTGTATAATCGATATGTGAAGAGTTTGACGCCGCATGAAACATTCGTAGCAGTGTTGACAGAGACCGGACTACTCGGTTTCATCGGATTCAGTGTGCTGTTGTTCGGTATGTATCGAATTGCAGTGAGTAATTTTTCATTATGCGAAACAGAAAATCAAAAAACTTATGCGCTGGTGTTGTTTGCAGGTCTGGTCTATATCGGTTGCTCGATGCTCATCACGGATGCTTGGCTGTGGGGACAAGGGATCGTGTTGTGGGGTTTGGTATTGGCGAGTGTGGTGAGCTTTTCAAAATATAAACATACCATAGATTGATGTAGCAATTATGAACACTCTATTTCAAAAAATATATTTATATATCTGCAATAGGTCAAAAAGTGTTATCGTGAAACTCTGGGGGACGAAAGATTATAACTACAGATCAAAATACAACGCATCATTCGTTCTAAACTTGAAAAAGGATGTTGATCGGTATTTTTTCTTTGACGCCTTTGAGGATGATACGTTGAAGTTGTTCCAGGATCTTGTCAATCAAAATGACATCGTCGTTGATGTTGGTGCCAATATCGGCATCTATTCAGTCCTTGCGTCAAAAAAAAATAGCACCGGGGGAAAAGTGATTTCATTCGAACCGTCGGATTGGGCACATTCACGATTATTGAAGAATATTGAACGGAATGGTTGCGGCAATGTGTCTGTGTATAAGAACGCAGTGAGCAGAAAAACCGAAACATTGCAATTCCATGTGTGCGAGGACGATGCTTACAATTCCATCGGCGCCATGCCAATGCTTCAGGTAAAGACCATTAAAACCATCGAAGCCGTTGCATTGGATGAATTCCTTCCATCCATCGGCATTTCAAAGGTTGATGTCCTGAAGATTGACACGGAAGGGGCCGACTATCTGGTCCTGATGGGATTCGGGAATTATCTGAGGAAAGATGATGCCCCGATAGTTTTTTGTGAATACAACAGGAATATAACCTCTGGATACGATTATCAATTGAAAGATCTCTATATGTTCCTAATCTCCTTAGGTTTTACGGTCTATGAGCTTGACGGACATTCGTTGAAGATTTTTGATCCAGAAACAAGCAACAGTAATGAGATCATTTGCACTAAACCGTCGAAAGATTCCATTCTGCGGACTGCAGTATATGAAAAGACGATTTCTCGCTAATTCAGTTTCCGGTGTCATCAATACGCTCGTCAGTGTCGTATTCGTCGCCATTACAATCCCGGTCTTTGTTGATAGGATGGGTATTGTCGCCTATGGGATCTTTACACTGATCTCATTGGTTAACATTATCAATATTATAGGGAATTTTGGACTCACGACTTCGTTGATCAAGTATCTTTCGGAACAGGGGAGGTCTAAAGAATCGAATAATGATATACAGCTGACGATGTTGTTCATTACCGGCGCATCGACTGTACTGTCGACTATTGTGTTCTCATTTGAAATATCCGTGGTCAGGGATGTTCTTGGAATAGGAGCAGACCGAACAACTCTGGATGTGATCGTCTGTTTCCGGTATTTGTTGCTGTCGAATATTTTCAACATTTTGATGCAAACCTGTTTCGGTGTATTTGATTCATTGCAAAAGATATATATCTCCAATGCGATCCAACTGGCATTCAATCTTGCCAGCAGAGGTGGTATGCTGATAATGCTATTATGGAGACCGTCGCTTGCTAGTCTCGGATTTGTCTACTGCCTGAGTTCATTGTTGGCGGTGGTCGTTGCTGCTGGGGCGGTTTTTCTGGTGTGGGGAAATTTTCTTGAACATATGTCATTCCGAGATTACCGGAAAGGCGTAAAAAAACACTTTAGGTATTCAATCAGTTTGTATGTGACAACAATGCTGGGAATTGCGTATGAAGCCGTAACGAAGATAGTTATTAATCATTTCATCGGTACCACGGAAGTAGGGTTATTCGATATTGCCATGCGGATCAAAAGTGTGTTGTGGAGCATTGGTGACCGGATATTATACCCGATCCTTCCTTATATAGCATCGCTGGGAGATGCAAACGCACGAACAGTTGTCATGGAGGTCGAAGAAAAGTTAACTTATGTGGTCATTCCGTTCATTGTTACATTCATGTTTATTGCCGATGCGTTGATTACCGTTTGGATCGGTCCCCAACGCAATGCTTATTTGGCCTCGGCGGTTATTTCAATTGTTTCGGTAAATATGCTTGCATTGACGGTTGTTCCCACGTATCAGTATTTCACAGTAAAGAATCATCAGAGAAAAAATTTAATGATGCAGGCAACAAATGTCATTGTGAATTTCTCGTTGTTCTTTCCGTTGTACGGATATTTCGGATTTTATGCAATCGTTTTCTCTTTTTCATCGGCAATCGGTTGCTCCTTTCTGCTTGCTTATTTTTACAAGTTTTCATTGAAGATTGCTTCGGTACAGCAAGTGAAAAAGCATGCCCGCATCATTTCGATTGTGGCAGTTCTGGCATGCACAGATACCCTTGCAGTGATACTGTTGACTTCTCCGCTAGTCGTCCTGGTCTCGGTGCCAATAATGAATATCTTTGCGACAGTACTATTGTACCGGTTTCTCCGATTTTTTTCGATCGAAGATATCGAACGGTATTTTGGACATAACGCCTCCGTTAAACGATATGCCTATACTCTACTTATTGCCAAATAATGGAATGATGGTAATAAGGGAACATGTAAGGTTGATGTATTTCAGGATTGAAGAAACTTTTTTAAGATAAAACAATATGCCGTCGAAATCTGTCAGTGAAGAAAAATTTAGAGTTTCTGCGATTGTGTCCACATACAATTCTGAACGGTTTATCCGTGGACGATTGAATGATCTGTTATGCCAAACTCTGGCGGAACAACTCGAAATCGTAATTATAAACAGTGGTTCATCGCAGGGTGAGGATGACATCATCAGGTCGGAATATTTGCCTCAACATCCGAATATAGTCTATATGCGCACAGAAGAACGCGAAACGATCTACAAGGCGTGGAACAGGGGCATACGGCTATCCTCCGGGCGCTATATAACAAATGCGAATACCGATGACAGGTTGAAGAAGGACGGCTTGGAAATATTGGCGAATGAGTTGGACAGCCATCCATCCATCGGCTTAGTATATGCCGATCAGTTGATATCGCAACGGGAGAACGAGGAGTTCGAGAGAGTTTCAATAAAAGAAAAACTCATTCAGACCAATTATTCCCGGTTAAAGCTTTTGCAGGGATATATCGGCGGATCCCAGTCAATGTGGAGAGCGTCCATCCACTTCATCGACAATATCTGGTTTGACGAATTGTTTGAAATCACTGGGGATTACGACTTTATCTGCCGGGTTGCTGAGCACTACGATATGTATCATCTCAATATGATACTGGGAAGTTATTATCGGTCTCCAGATAAGACTAACAAAGAATACCAGAATGTCAGACAAACAATAAATGAAGCGATGTCAATCCAAGAAAAATATGCGAGAAGGTACTTGCAGTCGCTTCCGGAAAATGAACAGAAAAGATTACTTTGGAAAGCATCGATGTACTCACACGTACCGAGAAACTTATTTTCAGCTGTGCGTCTAGCCGGAAACACTTTGTTTCCCGCTTACCGTATTTCTCCAAAGTTGTTGTGGTGCTGGCTGGGATCTTTGATTGCAGAACAAAAAGGTGATATTGCGATGGCGAAAGCGTTTTGCCATGAAAAGTATAGAAATATTGAGGGAAATCTGGTACACCGCCAGTACCACCATTTACTGAACAAGGGTGTGTCAGAATGACCGAGAAAATAGGAATCGGAGTTATTACGTGCAACAGAAGGGATTTGTTTGAACAATGTATCCAAAGTATTCCCGGCATCGGCCCGTTGATCGTAGTGAACGACGGCCAGCCGTATCCCGTGGCTGCTTATCCGAAACGAGTGACAGCGGTTGTGCAGCATTCGGTCAATAAAGGGGTTGGCGCATCCAAAAATGAAGCGTTTAAGTTTTTACTGCAAGAACAATGCGATCATATCTTTATCATTGAAGACGATATCAAAATCATCGATCCATCCGTTTTTGAGAAGTATATCACTGCCGCACGGGAGAGCGGAATTCTTCATTTCAATTTCGGCTATCACGGACCATTGAATCGGGACAAGAATGGAAATCCTGCGTATCGGAAGGTCTTCACCGTTAGTGAACGTACCTCGATTGTGTTCAACCGCTATGTGGTCGGAGCGTTTTCGTATTATAATTCAGAAGTGCTGAGACAAGTAGGAATGATGGATTGGCTGTTCATTAATGCCTATGAACATATCGACCATAGTGTGCGGATTATCAAGGCAGGATATCACCCTCCATTCTGGTGGTTTGCGGATATTCTTAACAGTGAAAAATATATCAGCGATCTGGATCCCCAGTTGGTCCGCAGTGTTATCCGCTTCAAAAAATTTTCCTTGCGGATGAAAGTATCATTGCTGGGACGATATTTCAAATTGAAACACGGACATTTCGCAGACAAATTCCCGGATGCGTATGATGACCGGTACATCGAAGAATTTATGAATAAAAAAAAGTCGGTATAATTATCCAGGTTGTATGACAATACCGTTTGCAACGTGTATCGTACTCTATAATCCTGATAAAGGAATTATCAAAAATATCCTGCGTGCTGCCGAGATTTCGATGCACCTGTATGTTGTTGATAATTCAATGAAACAGAATCAAGAAGTCCTGCGAAGTATACAGGATTTGGAGTCAATCTCGTATATCAATAACGGGAAAAATATCGGCATAGCTGCGGCGTTAAATATCGCTGCACGACGTGCGATCAAAGACGGATATTCATACTTGATGACACTGGATCAAGATAGTTACGTTCTTGATGATATGGCAGCGGAGATGCTTCAATATGAAGGGATAGATTGTGCAGCGATTATTTCACCAACATATTTGGAAACAACAGACCATCTTGAGTATGCCGGACCGCGGTTTGAACCGATCGAAGTGTCGAAAACATCGGGCTCAATCATGAATCTAGCAATCTTTAGTGAGGTGGGCGGATTTGTTGATAAGTTATTTATTGATTTCGTCGATATAGAATATTGTCTGCGTGCCAGGAAGCACGGATATGTCATCATACGTGCAAATCATGCATATCTTCGACATCAGATCGGGAATTTGACGCCGCATTCGTTCGCAGGAAAAAAATTCTTTACATTAAATTATCCTCCGATCCGGTATTATTATCAGACGCGGAATCTTTGTTATGTGTGCAGCAGGTATTTTTTCCCGTTTAAGCGGCAATGCTCCCGTGAAATAATCACCTTTATCAAGACCTTCAGTAAGATACTGTTCATTGAAAAGTCAAAGGGAATGAAAATATTGCATATAGTGAAAGGATTCAGGGATTTCCTATTGTCCCGGTATAATTGAAAATCAGTATGGAAGTATCGATCGTTATCGTCAATTATCATTTGTCAAAAGAAATCGACCAATGCATTCAGTCAATACTTGAATGGTCCGCAGATGTGCAGATTGAGATCATCATCGTTGACAACAGCGTTGACCGTGATGAAACGGAGGCGTTGGTACAACTGCAGACACATGACCGTGCCAACATCATTTGTATTTTCAATGAATCAAACATTGGTTTTGGGCGAGCGTGCAATATCGGTGCAGATGCAGCAAAGGGGAAATACGTCTGTTTCCTGAATCCGGATACTAAATTGGTTGCAGAGATATTTAGACCGCTGATAACATTGCTGGAATCTGACGGATCATGCGCTGTTGTCTCTCCGCGGCAACAAATTTCCGAAGGAGTCTTAGATTTTTCAGCAGGGTTCTTCCCTTCGGTGTTGAGCGAATTGTTGAATATCTTGTACATCGGACGCTTTCTCGAAACGTTGTGGATCGGAGCAACGAACAGGAATGAACCGCGAACTGTGGACTGGGTGATGGGAGCATTCATACTCATATCACGCCGGCATTTTTTGGATATCGGGAAATTTGATCCTGCATATTTCATGTTCTTTGAAGAAAGCGATCTGTGTAAACGATTGAAACGCTCCGGATTTTCCATCAAATACGTTCCCACTCTGCATATCGATCACGCGGGGAGCGTTTCGGGGAAAAAGGATTATCGTTTCTTTACACGGCAATTTTATCACAGCAAGTTGATCTTCTTGCGAAAATCATATCGCGGATTGGAACGGCAATTGCTGGTAATTGAAACATATATACAGTTGGCTGGACAGCTCGTGCTCTGGTCGATATTATTTCCTGTTAAACCAACAAAGTCGTCGCAAAAAATGTTGGGAATTATTGACGTACTTCAACAGAAGAATATCCAATGAATATTGCGGTTAATTTATTACCGTTTACCCAAAATCTTGCCGGTGCGGGGAAGTATGCAAAATATGTGACTGAGAATCTTATCAGAGCAGATAGTCAAAATATATATTTTTTATTCATGACCGAATCCTGTCGGCAGCACTTTCTCGGAATCATAAACGCTCCCAATGTTCAGGTTGTGCTCTGTAGATTTGAAAATAAAAATGTGATAAAGAGAATATTCTGGGAACAGTTCATGCTCCCAACGCAATTGCAAAAGCATGGTATTGACATACTCTTTACTCCTTCTGTTGCAATCCCTGTAGCATACAATGGGGTAAAACTGACTTCCATTCATGATGTGGCATATATTTCACAATCTTCCAAATATCCGTTCTTACGTCGAGCATATGTTCGGTGGATCACAGCGAAGGCTGCTCGAAAATCCGATAAGATCCTTACACTGACGGAATTTTCAAAAAGCGAAATAGAAAAATATCTCTTCGTCCCGAAGGATAACATTAGCGTTACCTATTGCGGAGTGGAAGATGCATTTTATCAACCGATTTCCGTCTCTACTTACGGTACAGTCAAAGAAAAATATCTGCTGCCGGACGAATACATTCTCTATGTCGGAGCAATTGAGCCGGGCAAAAATCTATCGGCGATTTTTAATATATTTGAACGGATCTGCAACTCGTCGAAGAACCGATTACAATTAGTTATGACAGCAGGCATTGGATGGAAGCAGGAGTTGATTCTACAGCAAATACCAGTAACAATAAAAGATCGGATTCGTTTTCTACCGTATCTGGAAGAGTCGGAATTGCCGGTATTGTATCGGCTTTCACGGTTGGTCATCTACGTTTCATTTTATGAAGGATTTGGTCTGCCTGTACTGGAAGCGATGGCGTCCGGAGTGCCGGTAGTCGCGTCACGAGGAACGTCCATAACGGAATTTGCTTCCGGTGTAGCACTGCTCGTGGATCCGTTGAATGAAGATGAGATATTCCGATCGGTTGATGCGCTGCTATTAAATTCGGAACTTCGGAATGACCTGATTAGGAAAGGGATTGAACGGGCAAAACAATACACCTGGGAAAAAACAGCAAAAACAGTCCTTCAGGTAATCCGTGTTTGCGAAACGTTATCTACGATCAAAAAAAACAAAAATAACAAATGACTAGAAATGAGAAAATGCTAGCCTATATCCACCCTGCGACACAAAAAGGGCTTGAAATTGGACCTCTGAATAATCCAATGATTACCCGCGATATGGGATCGATTCGATATGTGGACCACGCGACAACGGAAGAGTTGCGGGAAAAGTGTAAAGCATGGGGAACACATGATATTTCCAAGATCGTCGACGTGGATTACGTCTGGGGCGAGCGGAATTTGAAAGAATTAACGGTACAGGAATACCCTTTTGATTATGTCATTGCATCGCACGTTATCGAGCATGTACCGGACCTAATCGGTTGGTTAAAGGAAATTCGTGAGGTTGTAAAAGTGGGTGGCATTGTTTCTCTCGCCATACCGGATAAACGGTTCACGTATGATTACTACCGGCAGTTAACAAGACCTGCAGAAGTATTGGAAGCATATCTTCTGAAAGCGAAAAAACCGTCTGCCCGTCAGATATTTGATTACAAATCGGAGTTTGTCCGCAGAAAAGGTGATTTTGCATGGAATGTCAAAGGCTTTCCAAACGAACTGGTTCATGAACATAGTTTAAAGGAATCGTGGGAGATTACACGCGAGGCATTTGTTCAGCAGCAATATGTGGATGTGCACTGCTGGGTCTTCACTGAAGTATCATTCATGAAATTGCTTCACGTACTCACCCAGCTCGATCTCTTCGATTTTACCATTGCAGGATTTTCAAAGAGGATGGGCCATGAATTCTATGTTAGCCTAGAAGCTGTGGATGAGGGGATGGAGCCCGAAGAACGCCGGCGGAACCAGAATACAACAATTGAAGCAGCAATCAGTAAGCTGGAAAGTATGTCGTATCAACCGTTATTCGATTTTCGGTCTTGGAAGGCGGTGCACTTGCTGCGAAAGGTGAAGAGGAAATTATTTCGGTAACGAATAGATAACAATACGCTTTGTGCAAATTCTCAATGAAATGGATTTATCATGATTGACGTTACAATTGTTCTTATCGCCTGGAATGTTCGCGATTTACTTGAAGCTTGTCTTAATTCAATCATAGCTCATACTCGAAATATCACTATTGAAATAATATTGATTGATAATAACTCTGAAGACGGTACGAAGCAAATGATTTTGGAAAAATTCCCTATGGTACAACTGTTAGAGAATTCCACCAACCGCGGTGTGGCCCCGGCAAGAAATCAAGGAATAAAAAAAGCAAAAGGGAAATATGTACTTATTCTTGATGCCGACACTAAACTCATTGAAAACAGTATCGAAAAGCTATATATATTTATGGAGCAAAATAATGACTGCGGCATTGTAGGCTGCAAACTTTTGGAAAAGAACGGAGATTTACAGCATTCTTGCAAACGGTTTCCAACTGTATTGGCATTACTATTTCGGAGATTGGAGCATATTAATATAATCAATAATTCCAAGATATTGCGTTCACATAAGATGACTGAGTGGGATCATTCTTCAATATCAGATGTAGACTACGTAATTGGCGCTTGTCAATTTATGAGAATGGAGTATCTTAATAATGTTGGCTTCTATGATGAAAAAATATTTTACGGTCCTGAAGATATGGATGTTTGTATCAGGATGTGGAGAAAGGGGTATACAGTATGTTACTATCCTCATACGCAAATTTATCATTTCCATCAGCGTATCACTCATAGAAATATTTTTTCCGCCATTACGTTTGAACACCTCTGGGGTATTTTCTATATATTTTTGAAATATAGAGGCAAATTTTCTCGCTCGGTATCGTAATTCAATAAATTGTTTCAATAGTTGAGTGTTTTTTGTTAACTAATTCACAACTACATGAGTAAGATTATAAACGCTTTAACCGTAGATTTGGAAGACTGGTTTTGTGTCTACAATTTTAGAGGTTATATTGTCAGAACAGATTGGGAAAAATGTGAATCGAGAATCGAGCAGAACACGGATCGATTGTTAAATTTATTTGACAAGCACAATGTTAAAGCAACATTTTTTGTTTTGGGGTGGGTAGCTGAACGAGTGCCGGATTTGATTAAGAAAATTGACAGTGCAGGACATGAAATTGCATCGCATGGGTATTCTCATCAACTCGTCACGGAGATGACTCGGGAATCCTTTGCCGAAGATCTTAAAAAATCGTTAGATATTCTATATAATATTATACAAAAGGAAGTCATTGGCTTTCGTGCCCCGTCATTTTCTATAACAAATAAAACGTTATGGGCTTTGGATATTCTTGAGCAGCAGGGTATCAAATATGATTCGTCAATTTATCCTACAGGGTATCATCCGGATTATGGTATTGCAGACTTTCCCTTGTCGCCTCAAAACGTCACCGAAAAATTGGTTGAATTTCCTATGAGTTGTTCCCGCATCGGAGGTATAAAAATACCGTGCAGCGGCGGGGGGTATTTTAGATCACTTCCTTACAGTGTTACAAAATATTTGTTCAATAAGATCAATTTGGAAAATCGCTCCTTTGTATTTTATATTCATCCCTGGGAAATTGATCCCCAACAACCGAGGATTCGTTTGCCGCTTGCAAAAAGTTTTCGGCACTATAACAATTTGGGGAAAACATATCGTCGCATAGATATGCTACTTTCTGATTTTTCATTTACAACAATACGGAAGGTTTTACAGTTATGAGTACTTTGTTGGACAGACAACGTTTTTACTGGAATCGCACAGTGAGTGATTTTGATTCAATATATTCCCAAGAAAAATCTTTTGTTGGTAAATTATTGGATAAAATATTTCGTAATGATATGTATGGTCGATTTGATTACACCTTTAGGAAATCAGCCCCGGTAGTAGGGAAAACATTTTTAGATATAGGGTGCGGTACTGGCAGATACGCAATAGAATTTGCACGCCAAGGAGCATCGAAAGTAGTGGGGCTTGACATAGCAGAAAAAATGATCGAAGTATGTAAGGACCGCTCTCAAAAAGAAGGGCTGTCGAAGAATATGTTTTTTTATCACACAGATCTACTGACTTTTCAAGAAAAGGAAAAGTACGATATTTGTATCGGTATTGGTTTGTTTGATTATATCCAAAATCCGACTCCAGTTGTGCAAAAAATGTTTGAATATACAAACGGTTGTTCAATAATGAGTTTCCCGCGGTTTTATACGTGGCGGGCTCCAATTCGTAAAATACGTTTATATTTAAAAAAATGTGACGTATATTTTTTCACTAAGACGGAAATTGAAAAAATACTAAAAAATGCCGGATTCAAAAAGTATGAAATTGTTAAAGTTGGTCAACTATTCTGCGTTACAGCATTTCCAAGTGCATAGAATATTTTTGTGAAATAATTCGAACGAATAACCACCTTTCCCTTCGTTGAGTTTCAAGCATGAGTTTGGAATGTTCTATCTTTTTTGGAAAATATGAGTTTATGTTGTCTCGTAGCGCTCCTTTGAGAGAAGGATTCGTTGGTGTTTAAAAACCGAATGTAAAAAAGAGATTGTAACTTTGGCTATTCTTAAATTGATTCTGCCGACATTCTTTATCCGATTACTTCGGAAAATACGGCGATCATTGAATTCATGGATATATCGCGGTGACCAACGACAGTGTCCCGTTTGCGGCAATTCAATGAGCAAGTTCTTGGATGCCGGATCACCAGCACGGCATGATGCGTTATGTGTGAATTGCGGTTCGTTGGAACGGCATCGGTTTGTTTGGATGTATTTCAACCAAAACACGGACCTTTTTACAAGAAAAAATCCGTCGATGTTGCATATCGCGCCTGAAGAATGTTTTACCAAATCTCTTCAAAACCGATTAGGAGGGAAGTATCTCACTGCTGATCTCTTTAGTGATGATGTCATGGTCAAGATGGATATTACAGACATCCAATATCCCGATGAGACATTCGACGCGGTCTATTGCAGTCATGTTTTGGAACATGTGCAAAACGACAGGAAAGCGATGCGGGAGTTTTTTCGTGTAGTAAAGAAAGGTGGGTGGGCGGTTCTTCTTGTTCCTATCTCCGCAGATAAAACAATCGAATATCCGAATGTTACCGATCCGGCGCAGCGATTGGCTCTGTATGGGCAGGAAGATCACGTTCGACGTTACGGGCCGGACTATATAGATCGGTTGAGGGAATCGGGCTTTGCCGTCATCAAGGTCACGCCGGATGAATATATGAAGGAATCAGATCGCGTGTTGTACGGTATAACGGATGAAAGCGGAGATATTTATTATTGCACAAAGTAATTACGGCGTGACAAGAGTTTGAAGGGTATGAAACAATTCGAACGAAAAATAATCCTGTTTGACTTCTTTGCAATTAACCTTGCGTGGATCTGTTATTATTTACTGCGGGTAGAAAGCCAATTTATCGAATATCAGGTGAAACCGGACCTGATCCTGCCGATGGTCATCATGTACCTGTTCTGGCTTTCGGTCTTCATGTTTTTTGGACTGTATCGTGCCTGGTATGCATCGTCAAGGACGGATGAATTTTCCGCTGTCTTCCGTGCAATCTCCCTTGGCTCAATTGTACTGTTCTTCATAATATTTTTTGATGATGAACGCACCACTACCTATTCGGCAAACAGATCCATTATCCTGATGTATTGGGTCTTGATGATCCTCTTTGTCGGTGTCGGACGAGTGGTGGTGAGGAGTTTTCGCAAGAGATTGTTGCAGCGTGGGATCGGTCAGAGTGAAACGATTATTGTGGGAACAGGACCGAAAGCAATGGAATTGCTCGAAGCGATCAAAAAATATCCTGCTCTCGGATATCATGTAGTCGGTTTCGTTTCGCACAATGGACCGGCAGGGAACCTACCGCTACCGTTATTGGGAAATATTAGCGAAATACCGGATTTGCTCAAAGCGTATGGATTGCGCAACATTCTCCTGGCGCTTGATTCTCAGGAACGGGAGATTGTGCTTAATATCGTTTCGCTTTCTACGGGATATGATGTTTCGATAAAAATCATTCCGGATATGTACGACATCATTTCCGGTCAGGCACGCACAAATCAGATCTACGGATTTCCATTGATCGAGATCATGCCGCATATTATGCAGCCGTGGGAAGAGAGTGCAAAGCGATTGACTGATATTATTGTTTCTTTGCTGATCTTAACATTCTCATCGCCAATCTGGATTTTTGCAGCAATTGCTATTCGAATTAATTCTCCGGGTCCGCTCGTCTATAGTCAGGAACGAGTTGGGAAAAATGGAAAACTGTTTCGGATGCATAAGTTCCGGTCCATGTATCAAGACGCAGAATCGCGAACCGGTCCGGTGTGGGCAACAACAAACGATCCGCGGATCACTTCGGTTGGAAAGTTCCTTCGCAAAACACGACTGGATGAGATACCGCAGTTTTACGATGTGCTCCGTGGATACATGAGTTTGGTCGGACCGCGGCCGGAACGGCCTCATTTTGTGGAATTATTGTCGAAAGAAATTCCACTGTATAAACGGCGGCTCACTGTGAAACCGGGCATAACCGGATGGGCACAAATTAAACAGGGATACGATACGTCGATCGACGATGTGAAATCGAAAGTGCGGTACGATCTTTTTTATATTGAAAACATGTCATTCAGGATGGATATCAAAATTCTGTTAATGACTTTTTACGTCATGATAGCAGGAAAAGGGAATTAATGCCAAAAGCACTCGTCATCATTCCGACCTACAACGAAGCGCCCAATGCGGAAAAGATCATCACCGAAGTCCTTCAGCAATCCGACATGGTGGATGTACTCATTGTCGATGATAATTCGCCGGACGGAACTGCTGCCATCGTCCAAAAAATGATGGAGACCAATCCACGCATACACTTGCTGCAGCGCGAGAGAAAACTTGGCCTGGGCACTGCATATGTGGCAGGTTTCAAATACGCTATTCAACACAAATTCGATTTCGTGTTCGAAATGGATGCGGACTTCTCTCATAATCCGAAAGAGATTCCGATTATGTTGAGTAAGATGGATCAATGCGATGTGCTCATCGGCTCCCGGTACATTAAAGGTGTAAATGTGGTAAACTGGCCGATGAAACGATTAATTCTGAGCTATTGTGCAAACATCTATACCCGTGTGATCACCGGTATGCCGGTGCATGATGCAACCGCCGGATTTAAATGTTACAAACGCAAAGTGCTGGAAACGATCAACATCGATTCGCTTCGCTCTAACGGATATGCATTCCAAATTGAGACCAATTTTCTTGCATGGAAAAAAGGATTCACTCTCATGGAAATGCCGATTGTCTTTGTTGACCGGCGTGTCGGTGTTTCCAAGATGAATAAAAAAATCGTGTATGAAGCAGCATTCATGGTATGGAAACTGAAAGCACGAAGCATTTTTAATCGGCTGTAGCCCGACCGTATGGATATTTCCGTTGTCATCGTCAATTATAACGTTCGCGAATTTCTGAACAATGCGCTTATCTCGTTGTTCAAGGCGCTCGAAGGATATTCCTCCGAAGTGTTCGTTGTAGACAATGCATCGGATGACGGCAGCGTCGAACTGATTCAAAAGAATTTTCCCCGGGTAAAACTTATTGCCAATTCTGCTAATGCCGGTTTCGCAAAAGCGAACAATCAGGCACTGGCTCTGGCGAGCGGTAAGTATCTTCTTCTGCTTAATCCCGACACCCTCGTTCAAGAAGACACCTTTGAAAAGCTAATCGAATTTTTTACTTCACACCCTGACGCCGGGATGGTAGGATGCAAGATCCTAAATCCGGACGGCTCGCTGCAGCTTCCTTGCAGGAGAAGTTTCCCCACGCCGTGGACGGCATTCACCAAAACATTTGGATTGAGCGCTCTCTTTCCCAAATCAAAACTGTTTGCACGTTATAATTTAACCTATTTGGATCCCGATCAGACGTATGAAGTCGATGCTGTGAGCGGTTCATTCATGATGATCACCAGAGAGGTCTATCAAAGGATTGGCGGACTCGATGAGAAGTTCTTTATGTACGGGGAAGATCTGGACTGGTGTTTCCGCGTGCAACAATCCGGGTGGAAAGTCTATTATGTCCCCACGACTTCGATTGTTCATTACAAAGGAGAAAGTACGAAGCGAAGCGACATTGATGAATTGAAAGTGTTCTATAATGCCATGCGGCTGTTTGTTCGGAAACATCATGCCGGCCCCCCGATGTTCGAGACGTTCATCTATTCCGGTATCTATGTCCGCAAAGTTTTGGCGGATATCGGCAGAATGATCCGGCCTGCGGGAATCGCAATGCTGGATATGGTGATTGTTTTTGCTACAATCCTCTTCGGAGAGTATATCCGGAAAGATGGGATATTCACATTGCCGGCGTATGCGTATCCATGGGCATATGTTGTTCCCGCTTTTATCGTAAGCGGCACATTGCTCATGTACGGAGTGTATAGTGAATTCAAGTTGTCCGTTTCACGTTCCTTTGCGGCCGTTCTCACCGGTTTTACGATTATTGCAGCACTCGTAGCGTTTGAAAAGGATTTTGCCTTTAGCCGGATGATTATGCTTATCTCTGGAGCGTTATCCATGTTCTTCATTCCCGGCTGGCGGCTGGTGTTACGGTTGATCGGTTTTGGGGAGCACTCATCACGGACGACATTGTTTGGCCGACGGACGCTTATTGTTGGTGTGCAGCAGTCGGGACAGGATATTCTCCGGAAACTGCGGGCAAAAGTGGGTGGAGGATATTCCGTTGTAGGATTCATCGATGTAAACCGCAAACATGTCGGAGAGCGGGTGATGGATGTTGAAATCGTCGGCAGCATCGAAACAATTGCCAAAGTGATCCAAGAACTTCATATCAGCGAAGTAATATTCTCTTCCGATGCAGTTACATATTCCACGATCCTGAACATCATCGCCAATAACCGTAATCGCTTCGTCAATTTTCGGCTGGTGCCGAACAATCTCGAAGTGATCATCGGGAAACCAAGTATCGATCAATTGGATGAGATTCCGTTTATTGAGATCGAATATAATATCGGAAAGTTAGGAAATCGCATTATAAAACGGACATTTGACATCGGTGTCAGTCTTTTCTTTTTGATTTCCATTGCCCCTTTTGTATATTTTATCCGTATTTTCACGCGCACAACACTGACCGGTTTGAAAAACGCGGTTGTGCAAATGCCGCACGTGCTGATCGGTTCCAGGAGCATCGTGGGATACCCTTCCAACAGCGATGGATCGAAATCGATTTACAAAGGGAAACCGGGATTGACCGGACTGATCCAGATCCAGGATGAGAACGGCGTTAGTGCTGAGGAACGCGAGCAATATGATCTCTATTATGCAAAGAATCAGTCGTTGATGCTCGATCTGGAAATCATCGTAAAAACACTGCAAAAGCGGCTGAAGAACTAAAAATTTATTCCTGACTGTTTCGGGGCGACTATGGCTAAAGTGGTACTAGATTTTGAAAAACCGATCTTCGAACTAGAACAAAAAATTGAAGAGATCAAAACTCTTTCTGATAATGTTGATGTATCGGATGAAATCAAGACACTGGAAAAGAAGGTAAGCCAACTCCGGGAAAACATTTTCTCCAACCTTACGCGCTGGCAGCGTGTTCAGCTTGCCCGACATCCAGAACGCCCGTATACGCTTGATTATCTTCAGCATATGACGACCGATTTCGTTGAACTGCACGGCGACCGCGCATACGGTGATGATAAGGCGATCGTCGGCGGCTTTGCGAAATTGGATGGAATTCCAGTGATGATGATCGGCCATCAAAAAGGGCGGGACACCAAATCCAACTTATATCGCAATTTTGGAATGCCGAATCCTGAGGGATACCGTAAAGCGCTCCGGTTGATGCGGTTGGCGGCAAAATTTAATCGCCCGATTATCACCATGCTCGATACCCCGGGTGCATATCCTGGTCTTGAAGCGGAAGAACGCGGTCAGGCAGAAGCCATTGCGCGAAATCTTTTTGAAATGTCGCACTTTCCCGTTCCGATTATCGTAACCATCATCGGTGAAGGAGCTTCGGGAGGTGCGCTGGGGATCGGAGTAGGGGATAAGATGCTGATGATGGAAAATACATGGTATTCTGTGATCGCACCGGAATCATGTTCTTCTATTCTTTGGAAGAGTTGGGAGTTTAAAGAACAAGCGGCAGAAGCGCTGCGACTGACTCCGCCGGATCTACTGGAACAGAAAATCATTGACCGGATCATTCCGGAACCGCAAGGTGGAGCCCACCGCAATCCTCAACAGGCGGCGCTCATCCTGAAAGACGCGCTGATCGAAGAACTGAAACCGCTTTTGAAACTCAAACCGGAAAAACTCATCCAAAAACGCATTGAGAAATTCTGCAACATGGGCGCGTGGAATGAGTAAGCACGGTGTTTCATTCATCACGGAAGTCCGTGTCCGTTACGCCGAAACAGATGCGATGAAAGTTGTCTATCACGGAAATTACCTTCCGTATTTTGAGGATGCGCGGACAAATCTCTTTCGGAATATCGGAATTATCTATACCGATATTGAAAAGGCAGGATTTTATCTTGTGGTCCTGGAAGCGCACGTAAAATATCTTCGTCCTGCAGTATATGACGATATTCTCCAAGTGAAAGCGACATTCAAAGAACTTCCGGCATTAAAATTAACAATCGATTATGAGATCACAAGAAAATCCGACGGGGCATCGCTGGTGACCGGTCAGACGGTTCACGCATTTGTTCACGCGGAATCCGGCAAACCCATCCGACCTCCGAAAGAATATTTAACAATCATGCATAAATACTTTTAATCATGATCACTCAAGAACTTCTCGAAATACTCTGCTGCCCCAAGTGTAAGGGGGAACTCATCTACGACGAAAAGAATTCCACGCTAACCTGCGCATCGTGCAAATCAGTGTACGAAGTGAAGGATGGTATTCCGATTCTCCTCCCGGGCGATGATGGAAAATAATTATCTCAACGACAGTCGAATCGGCAGACTAATTGAACAGGCGCTATTTGAGGATGTAGGATTCGGGGATATTACCAGCGAATCGCTCATCCCCGAAGAACAGTTGGGGAAGGCACAGTTTATTGCAAAAGAAAGCGGTATTATCTCCGGGATTGATATTGTAAACCTGGTTTTCAGCAGTGTGGATGGGCAGGTAACGTTCGAACCTGCCGTTGTCGACGGCGCTTTGGTAGAGCAGGGTGTTCTGCTGGGAGAATTGCACGGTCCTGTCCGGAGCCTCTTGACGGGTGAACGTGTCGCATTAAATTTCCTCCAACGAATGTCCGGCATTGCAACACTGACGCATAAATTCGTCCACGCTGTTGCCGGCACAAAAGCGAAGATCACCGATACACGAAAAACAGTTCCGGGCCTTCGTGTTCTGGATAAAAAAGCGGTTCTCGACGGTGGCGGGATCAATCACCGGTTCGCGCTAGATTCAATGGTGTTGATCAAGGACAATCACATTGCGGCGTCCGGGGGAATCAAAAATGCAGTTCAGCGCTGTAAAGAATATCTCAGCGCAAGCCAAATCGATATTCTCATTGAAGTCGAAACGACGAATCTGGGACAGGTGAAAGATGTCCTTGAAATCGGCGGTGTGAATCGGATCATGCTGGATAACTATCCGCTCGGATTAATGAAAGAAGCAGTGGAATTAATCGGCGGACGATTCGAAGTGGAAGCGTCGGGCGGAGTGACATTGCAAACGGTTCGTGCAATTGCTGAAACGGGAGTTGATATCATTTCTGTAGGCGCATTAACGCATTCTCCGAAAGCAATAGACATATCCCTGGAATACCTCGCGTAAACAAATTTTTTCTGCCGCACTATTCGGTGATCGATTGTGGACGGATCACTGAGAGTTGCGGTTTATTTTTTCCCCTCTATGTTCGAACAAATAAAACGACTTGGAGCAGACACTGCGATCTACGGCATCAGCACCGTCCTGGCGCGATTATTGAACTTTGCCCTCGTCCCGCTGTACGCAAATATTCTGACGACCGCAGAATTCGGCATTATGGCGAATATCTACTCTTACGTCGGATTCATTTATATCTTTTACAGTTTCGGCATGGAGTCATCCTATTTCCGGTTCGCTTCTTCTGTCGAGATCGGGAATGATAAGGATAACTTCAACACGCCGTTTCTCTCCATCGCATTCATGTCCGGATTGTTCTCGCTGTTGATGGCGACGTTTGCCCGTCCGCTGACTTCAGTATTTCAGATCGATGTTTCGCTCTCTCGGATCATCGTCTATTCCGCGGGCATCCTGTTTTTCGATGCCGTGGTGATGATCCCATATGCATCGCTGCGGCTTCAGCGGAAGGCGAAATTCTTTGCCGGGACGAAGATATTCAATATCGTCCTGACGATTATCCTGAATGTCATAACCGTGTACGTGTTACGGTGGGGAGTGGAAGGGATTTTCCTCAGCAATCTCGCTGCTTCATTCTGCACGGTGTTATTCCTGATCCCGACGATCGCAAAACAATTCCAGTTTACAATGCACATTGGTCTGCTGAAAGAATTGCTGAAATTTGGACTGCCGATCGTGCCTGTGGGCATTTCGGGGATCTTGCTGCAACTTGTGGACCGCCCCATCCTGAAACTGCTGATGGACGATTCTGCCGTCGGCATCTACCAGGCCAATTACCGGCTGGGGATCTTCATGGCATTGATCACCGGCATGTTCGAATTTGCCTGGCGGCCGTTCTTCCTTTCCCATGCGAAAGATCCCGATGCGAAAACACTCTTCTCCCGCATCATGACATATTATTTGACCGGATGTGCCATTGTCTTCATGATCCTTTCATTATTTCTGGAAGATGTCATCCAATATAAATTCTTCGGACAACGATACATTCTACCGCCGGAATACTGGCCCGGACTGGAGATCGTTCCGTTGGTGCTGTTGAGCTATATTTTCAGCGGCATTGGTACCAATCTTAATGCCGGCATCCAGATCGAAAAAAAAACACATTATTTATTTCCGACCTCTTTTTCCGGATCAGTAACAAAAATCATTCTTACCTTTCTTCTTGTCCCGTTGTTCGGCATCATGGGTGCGGCGTATGCGACACTTGCCGGTTATATCATGGTGGAAATTACGCTCTTTATAGTAGTGCAGAGATTTTATTACATACGGTACGAATATGAACGGATCATCAAGTTGGCGCTTACCGCAGCGGCAGCGTTTGCAGCGGCGAAACTGTTGGATGCAGACGTTCCGGTGAAGTTGTTGATTTTCACCGCTTGGTGCGGCAGCTTGTTCGCCGTCGGATTCTTTACCGAAGGAGAATTGCTTCGGGTAAAAAGACTCTTTACCCGATGGACTTGACATCGATGGTTCGATATCGTATCTTACTGCACGAATTTTTCGCTCTTTCACATAGCAAGTATCGGTGTCCCGGCAGTAACGCCGGGGTGAAAATGGGAACTCTGTCCAATTCAGAGGCTGACCCGCAACTGTGATAAGCATGATACATGCTTTAAGCCAGGAGACCTGCCGATACTAATCGAACACACCTTCGTGGAATGAGGTGGCAGAAAATTTTGATACTGAAACTTTCCGTGCCTCATGTTGTGTGAGGCATTGTTGTTTTAAAGCATAATGAACATCAAGGAGATATCATGAATTCCAAGAAAAAGCTCTTCCTCGGTACCGTACTCATTCTCGGCGCCGCATTTTCACGGCTGATTCCGCATCCAATGAACTTTGCACCGATCACAGCCATCGCTTTGTTCGGCGGGATGTATTTTGACAAACGGTTCGCTCCTGTTTTGCCGCTGGCGGCGTTGATCATCAGCGACTATTTCCTCGGTTTTTATGAAGGAATTGCGTGGGTCTATAGCGGTTTCTTGATCGTTTCGTTTTTGGGAATGTTCGCTTCTTCAAAAAAGTCATTTGCCGTCATCGCCGGTTCAACATTTGCCGGTTCAATCCTATTCTTTCTGGTAACAAATTTTGGTGTCTGGCAGAGTGGATTTCTGTATCCGTTGACCATGAATGGATTGGTTGAATGTTATATTGCGGCATTGCCGTTCTTCCGAAATGCACTTGCCGGCGATCTGTTCTATGCTGCCGTGTTGTTCGGATCGTATGAATTAGCTGTAAAGTATGCACCGGCAATTGCCGGCCAAAAGGCATAATGGTTTTAGGAACCGCACAGTTCCGTTGTTCTTTCTAATATCGATGTTGGTGTTCCGGATACCGTCCGGGATGAAAATGGGAACTCTGTTTAATTCAGAGGCTGACCCGCAACTGTGATTGACGCTGCAAGCGCCATAAGCCAGGAGACCTGCCAACATTTTATTCAATACTCCTTCGTGGACTGAGGACGGATTGAGAAACTATTCCATTCAAGAGTATTTCTTAGCCCGGCTTTCGTTTTCTGAAGGCCGGGTTTTTTTATTGTACACACCATGAATGTTATCACTGTATTTATTTTACTGATCGGATTACACTCTTCTGCAGAGGAAGATTCTGCCCGTGTGTACAAAATGAACGAAATTGTTGTGACAAGTACACGAACTGCTGTTGCAGTCGAACGGTTGCCCTCTGCCGTTCAAGTGATTGACAGTGGTGCGCTGTTCCGAAGCAACGGCTCTCAGCTGGCAGACAAAGTGAAGAACGCTTCCGGAATTGCGTTCCGAAGCTATGGCGGGAATGGTTCGCTGCAAACTGTTTCCGTAAGAGGAATGGGCTCCGATTATACGTTGATTCTTCTGGATGGACAACGGTTCACTACATTCCAAATCGGCACGGTGGATCTTGGCATCTTTTCCATGCATGATGTTGAACGGATCGAGATTGCGCGCGGCGGTAATTCTTCAATGTACGGAGCCGATGCGATCGGAGGTGTAATCAATATCATTACAAAAAGGCCGTCGGGAAAATTGTCTGCCTCCGCATTAGCCGGACTTGGATCTTTCGGTACTGAAAAATATCAATTGTCGGCAGGAGGCGGAACCGGAGATCTTTCAATCCATGGGTCCATTGATGTCCTTCGTGCGTCGAATGGATTCCCATTTTGGTACAGAGATGGCGGTACAATGGTATCGCTCGTCCGGCAGGGGGCGGATTTTTCTATGGTGAACAGTTCTCTTTCCGCACGGAGTATTGTGGCAGAGAATGTCATCGCGTCTGGCTCCATCCGATATTCAGATGCAGAACGGGGTCAACCATTAGCTGTGACCAGTCGGTTCCAGAATAATGTATCGCGACTTCATGACCGGGATGTATTCGTTCTGGCATCGACAGAATTCAAGTATTCTGAACAGATGGTATTTACTTTGCCGATAACATTTCATCGTAACAGACAGACTTTTTCGGATCCGCGGCTTGTCATTAGCGGCGTGCCGGTATCGTCATTCTATGAGAACAATAATATTGGAATAGCTCCTCTCGTTACGTATACATTCTCTGATGATCATCGAATATCAGCGGGCAGCGATTTCGCTTCGGCATCGATCACCAGCAACGAAGTGTTTGCCGCACGAAGAAAACAATTCAGTTGGTTCGCTTCATCGCAACATCATCTGCCGTTCGACATCATTCTGTATCCTTCCGTTCGGTATGATATGTTCAGCGATGTTCAGGGAGATATCTCGCCAAAAATCGGTGTGAATATGGGAGTTTTAGATATTCCCGTTGTGCGTATTCGGGCAAGTTACGGGAAGAATTATCGTGTGCCCACATTCAACGATCTGTATTGGATCGACGGCGGTAATCCGAATCTGAATCCGGAACATTCGCTGAGCCTCGATGCTGGCATTATTGGCGGATTCCAAGCTGAAGAGTTCAACGCAGGACTGGAGATCAGTTATTTTTCAATCAATGCGAAAGATAAGATTGTATGGCTCCCCGGTGCGTATGGACGATGGTCACCGAAGAACCTGCAGTCGGTGATGTCGACAGGGATAGAATTGTCCGCTACACTGAATGTGTTGGATAATCTGTTGACGGCAGAATACCATCATCAGTTTACCCGTGCGGTCAAAACAAGCGCTGATGGCCCAAATGACCAGACGCAAAATAAACAGCAGCCGTACGTGCCGCAGGAAACCGCAACCTTCGAGATAGGCAGTTCTATCTATAAATTTTCGGCGAATCTTCAATACTCCTTTACGAGTTTTCGATATGAATCGCCCGATAATGATCCGCGCTACATTTTGCCTTCGTACGGCACTGTTGATGTCAATGTTTCGTATGCATTCGTATTTGATTCATTTTCTATGACCGTGCGTAATGAAATCAACAATTTGTTTAATGAAGAATATCAATTAGTCACCGGATTTCCGATCCCTCTGAGAAATTATCTTTTTTCAGCTGAAGTGTCATTCAATTAACAGTATCACGCTCAATCATCGAAGGAATACCATGAAACAGACTACAATAGCAATTCTTATGCTAATAACATTAATCGGATGTTCAAAAGACCCGATCGCCCCAGGAACAGAAAATTCTTTTTCGACAAAAGGAGTCTACATTCTAAACGAGGGGGGATTTACGAAATCGAATTCTTCATTATCCTTCTTTCTTCCGGATTCGCATAAACTCTATCCCGATGTATTTCTTGCCAAAAATTTACGACCGTTGGGAGATGTTGCCAACGATATGGTCCTTGTTGGAAATAAAGCATTCATAGTGTTAAACAATTCCGATAAGATCGAAATCATTTCGACAGATAATCATGCTTCACTCGGCACGATCAATCTTCCAGGAGACAATCCGAATAAGCTAGCCATCGTTAATAGTTCGAAAGGATACATCACCAATCTATACAAGGGAACGGTGACTGCGTTTAATCCCACGACGTACGGAATTCTGAAACAAAATATTGCCGTTGGATTGAATCCGCAGAGTATGGCTGTCGCCAATGGCAAAGTATTTGTTTGTAATTCCGGATACGGCGGCGACAGCACAGTCTCTGTTATCGATCCTGCAGTCGACTCGGTAATCGCAACAATTACCGTTGCAAAATCTCCGACCGACATTGCTGTGGACAGCGACGGTGATATTGTTGTAGTGTGCAATGGGTTTACAGATTATTCCGGAGCGGGGAAGGATACACCTGGAAACATTACATTCATTGATCCATCTACATTGACAGTGAAAGCGACTATCGAACTTTCCCTACAGCAGTACGGACATCCCGGAGAACTTGCTCTTTCTGACAAAGGATATGGTTTCACTATCGTGGAATATGGCGTGATAAAATTCAATACAAAAACTCATTCGATCATTTCTCCCAATTTCATCCTGAGGTCGGCATATTCAATCGCTGTCGATAATTTCAATGAACGAATCTATCTGGGCGATGCAAAGGATTTTAAAACCCAGGGGATGGTATTTATTCATGAAAAAGATGCAGCAACAGTTGATTCAATTTCGGTGGGAATTATCCCGGGTACGTTCGTCTTCAAACGCTAAGCATCGGTTTTTTCGAAGCCCAAAAGGCGATGAATATTCATCGCCTTTTTTGTTTTTTATGGCTATATTATTGAGAATTTTAACATTTTACAGGAAAACTATGCCCTCCATCTCTGTCTTTTCAGGTTCATTGCAAGAAAATCTCGCCAACCAATACTCTGAATTTGCCGCTCACTCCATTATCAAACGATTATGGGAAAAAGATCATACCATCTGGCGTTCGGAAGAAGAGCATAAAAAATCCATTTTAAATCGATTGGGATGGCTGAACAGTCTGGACCTGATGCTGGATAACCTTAGCTCTCTGAATTCATTCGCACAAGAAATAAAAAACGCTGGATTCAAACACATTGTCGTCCTAGGAATGGGGGGAAGCAGTCTTTGTCCCGATGTGTGTCGTGCTACATTTGGGTCTATTCCCGGCTTTCCTCAATTATTGGTACTGGATAGTACCAATCCTACATCTGTTCTTCGTGTTGAGCAACAAATAGACCTTGAGCACACCGTTTTCATTGTTGCATCCAAATCCGGCGGCACAACAGAAACAAATATGTTCTACCAATATTTTTATGACCGCGTTGGTACAGTGAAAAAAAATCCCGGCGAAAACTTCATCGCCGTGACTGATGCAAACACAAAAATGGAGAACATCGCAAAAGAAAAACAATTCCGGAAGATATTTATCAATCCTCAGGATATCGGAGGGCGCTATTCTGCACTTTCGTATTTTGGTCTCGTCCCGATGGCTTTGTCAGGAATGGATCTGCAAAAGCTGCTTCATTCCGCAAATGAGATGCGCAAGCAGTGCAGATTTGACACTGTACAGAATCCGGCGGCACAAATCGGACTGTTGATGGGTGAAGCCCATAATGAAGGGATCGATAAAATGACCTTCGTGATATCCAAAGAGGTTGCTACGTTCGGTTATTGGGCAGAACAGCTGATTGCTGAAAGCACAGGAAAAGAAGGAAAAGGAATTGTGCCGGTAGAAGGTGAAGTGATCGGCAAGCAGTTTGATACTGCACGATTCGGAACAGACCGATTCTTTATCTTTATTCTTTTGGAAAAGGACGCTGCGGAATATACGTCTCTGCAACAGGAATTGACGCAAAAGAACATACCGTATGCGTCCATTATCCTAAAAGATATTTACGATCTTGGTTCACAATTTTTCCTGTGGGAATTTGCTACGGCTGTTTCTGCCATCGTTATGAAAATCAATCCGTTTGACGAACCGAATGTGAAAGAAAGCAAGGATAATACGATCAGAGTGATTGAAGAATTCAAACAGAAAGGTAAACTGCCGGAAAAAAACAAAGTACTCTCTAATGCACAATTTTCGTTGTTCGGTGAGCCGGAATATGTTGCAACACTTTCGGCGGAGACCATTCCGGCGATTTTAAAAAGACATTTTTCAGGAAAGCGGAATGATGATTATATCGCGTTGCTGGCGTATGTGGATCAGAACCCCGCAACCGAAAAACAGTTGTATACAATAAGGGAGGAATTGACCAAATTGAACGGACTCGCAGTAACGGTCGGATTTGGTCCCCGGTACTTGCATTCCACCGGACAGCTGCATAAAGGCGGCAGAGCGAATGGAATATTTCTGATCCTCAGCACCAATGAACCGAAGGATGCAATCATTCCGGGAGAGGTTTTCAGTTTCGAAGTATTGAAAAATGCCCAGGCGCTGGGTGATTATCAATCCTTTGCCGATAGGAAGGTACGGTTGTTGCACCTCCACCTTTCCGGCGGTGCTATTGATGGACTTTCTGCGCTGCAGCAATTGATTCTCCAATAACCGAAAGTGATTATGAATGACATCATTGCAGGTCTAAAACACGGGCTTATTGTTTCCTGTCAGACGGAGAGCGACGATCCTTTCTTCGGTCCGGCACTCACTGCAAAATTTGCACTTTCGGCTGATATGGGAGGTGCGGCAGGAATTCGAACCGAGGGTATCGAAAATACCAAAGCAATCCGGGCGGTGACCGATCTGCCGCTCATCAGCATCATCGACGGCCAGTTCGACAACGGCTGGATCTGTGTCACGCCGGATTTCAAGGATATTGAAGCACTTCTTGATGCAGGTGCAGATATCGTTGCTCTTGACGTAACTCCAAGAAAACGTCCGAACGGGATGGATGGAATAGAATTCTTCGACGAAGTCCGAAACAGGTTCGATATTCCACTCATCGCGGATATCTCCACATTCGAAGAGGGGATTCGTGCCGCAGAAATGGGAGCGGATGCGGTTGCCACGACTCTATCCGGATATACCGAATACACGCAAAAGAAGTTGACCGATGAACCGGACTTCGCGTTGATTGAAGAACTTTCGCGAGCGGTGAAAGTGCCGGTGATAGCGCAGGGGAGAATCTGGACACCGCAACAGGCAAAAGAAGCTGTGTTGCGCGGAGCATTTTGCGCAGTCGCAGGAACAGCCATTACCAGGCCGAGAATGATCGTGAAAAAATTCGTCGACACCATGAACTCACAGAGTAAATAATCCGATAACTTTTCCCCTGATCGATACATGAAAAAATATTTTCTTTTATTGCTTTTCCCGCTCTCAGTGTATTCGCAATCTGTGTATCTGGCAGCAACCCATCCTGTTTATTCCTATTTAGATAAGATGGAAGCAAAACAGATTATCACTTCCTATCGAGATGCAGTAAAACCACTCACGCGGAAGACTATTGCTCGCTTCATCATTCAAATTGATACAACATCAATGCCGATGACAGAGGTGGAACAAGAAGAACAGGCCTATTACAAAGAAGAGTTTTTTCAGGAGATGGAGAATCTTGGATACGAGAACCTTATCGAAGAACGATGGCATGTGTATCAATACAAAAGCGATCCCGGAAATTTCAATATCGATTTCGTCGGAGGATATTCCTACCACGATCGTGCCGATGGCCGTTTTACCAAAGTCATCTCCAATGGTTTGAGCGCCTATGGATACTTAGGCAATCAAGCAGGTGTCTATTTTAATTTTCGGGATAATACTGAATCCGGGACATACATCAGCGCTTCGAATCCGTACTCTTCCGTTCCAGCGCAGGTTGTTTCGCGAAGATTAAGCAACTTTATTAATTATGATCCAATCGACGTGCAGGTGAATGTTGACCTGGGATTTGTCACTCTGTCAGCGGAAAAAATGCACAATGTGTGGGGGGCTGGCGAAGATGGGAATCTTATTCTTTCCAATAAAGCACCTTCGTTCCCTCAAATAAAATTACAAGCACGGTTAAGCGAGAATATCGATTTTACGTATATTCACGGATGGCTCTATTCTGATGTTATCGATTCCGCACGTTCATATCAAGTGCCGAATGTTACCGGTGGACTTGGTTTCCGACGAATTTATAGACAAAAGTATATTGCTTCTCATTTTCTTGAGTTCACACCATGGGATGGTGTTGATCTGTCAATCGGCGAATCAGAGATTTATGCCAGCCGCAGTCCTGAATTATTATATCTTATCCCCATCATGTTTTTCAAGGGGGCAGAACACTGGATGTATGATACCGACAATTCGCAAATGTTTTTTTCTGCAGATGTGAACGTTTTTAAGAACCAGAATTATTATTTGTCGCTCTTTCTTGATGAGTTCTCCACGGAAGATTTTACGCGTGCCGATCGTCAACGAAATCAAATAGGGTTTACTGTTGGGACAAAACAGTACGATTTGGGTATACCGAATTCTAAAATCATGGTGGAATATACTCGTATAAATCCGTGGGTATACAATCACCGTTTTTCCGATGCGACATATCAAAGTCATGGCATTAATCTGGGACATTGGATTGGTCAAAATGCCGATCTGTTTTCCATTCATATTTCCTACCGGCCGTGCTACAATCTTGAAGCGGGAATTCAATTCGAATCTCTCCGTAAAGGGGGAAAAGATTCCACGAATTTCCAGTATAAACTTCCCACTCCCACATTTTTATATAGTCCTTTGACGAAAATGCAAACATTCGGTATTGTCGGCACCTATGAACCGTTGCGGGATGTGATCGTGGATTTCCGCATTCTGCAGTCCCGTTTCACCTCCCAGGTGACGGGGACAAGCTACTCCTATATTCAAAATCCTAACGAATACTCTATCACGGCTGATTATTCGAAGGAATGGGATATTCTCATTGGTGTTCGCTACAATTTTGATTAAGCTTAAACTTTTTTGGCAAATTTTTGTCAAAAATGCATATTGTGAATGAATCACCCCGACGAACTCCAACTCATAGAAGATTTTAATAACGGAAACGAACAAGCGTACAATCAACTTGTCCTTCGCTATAAAGAAAAGATCTATTGGATCGTCCGGCGGATGATCCCGGATCACGATGAGGCGGATGATATTACGCAAAACGTATTCATAAAGGCGTACCAATCGCTTAGTTCGTTCAAAGGCGATTCAAGCTTTTACACTTGGATCTATCGTATTGCAATAAATCTGTCGCTGAATGAGATCCGACGGAAGAAGATACGAAGGACATTTTCTATCGATGAAGGCATCCATCAGTTCGAATCGCACGACGCGTTACCGCTGGAGCTGTTGGAGAAAAAAGAACGGACAAAGCAGATCCAGGAGGCGATCGAACGGCTGCCGGACAAACAAAAGAAGGTCTTTCTGCTCCGGTACTATGAAGAGCTTCCCTATGATGAGATTGCGAAAATCCTGAAAACAAGTGTCGGCGGTTTGAAAGCGAATTATTTCCATGCCGTGAAGAAGATTGGAGTATATTTGAAACATGAAAAATAATGCACAACAGGAAATGTTGATTGATTATGCAGAAGGAATGCTGACATCTGAACAGCGGGAGGAGGCTGACCGATTGCTTGCTCTATCACCCGAGTTGCGGGAAGAATTGGAGATCATCCGTTCCGCATTCTCCGGACTCCAGGAGACAGTTCAGGATACCGTTCCTGAATTCTATTTTTCGACGTTTCTTCCCCGCCTCCGTCAGCAGATCGACAGCGGAAAAGAATTCTCCGGTTGGTCGATTCCGTATTTCGTGGAATCGGTGTTCCGTCCGGTCGTTGCGTTGAGTATCGTTTTCGTAATGTTCACCGCCTATCAGGCATTCCATCCCGAAACGCTGCAATCTCCGGTCTATGCTTTGATCAACGATTGTGCGCAGGAAGAGATCTCCGATGTTGTCAACGGTGTTGTTGCATTTCCGACCGTTGAGTCGGAAAATCTCTTTGAGACAACGCTGGATCTGGAATCGTTCGGTATTGATCTTTTCCAAACTCAGTCGGAGTCCGAATTGACTGCCCTGTTGGGAGAACAAGGGTTAGAGCAGGTGATGCAAAATTTAGAAAATAGTTCTATTGATTAGGAGAATAGGAGTTGTCATGAAAACACCGATGATAGTTTTGATATACAGCGTATTGATGAGCACAGTACTTTATGCGCAACCCACTGGTCCGATGGGCGAGCGATTCCGTCCACAGATGGAACGGTTGGAACGGTATAAAAAGATCCGAATGGTTGAAGCAATGAATCTGGACGAAGAAACGGGAGTGAAACTTGTCTCCCGATACAATAAACACCGAGAGCGTATGCAGGAACTGGAATCGGAACGGTCGTTGTTGATTGATAAACTGGATGAACAAGCGCGATCGAATGCGAATGATAAGGACCTGCAGAGATCGTTCAACGAGTTCTTTGAAGTAGATAGAAAAATATCCGAAGCGAGGAAAAGATTTTTGGAGGAATTGAAGGAGATCTTTACCCATAAGCAGGTTGCAGAATTCATCGTATTTGAACGGGATTTCATGAAAGACCTTCGCAAGGCGGCACGGGAAGTTCAGAAGGAACGCAGACAAAAATAGTCTATGCGAAATACCGGTATAAAGAAAGGTGAAGCACCGTGCTTCACCTTTCTTGTTTTTTGCAGAAGGTTCGAGGTTTGAGTCGCGCGTTGTAAAATCCGCATCGCTTTGTCAGGATGACAATACTCGGTAATGTAGAAAAGCTAAACTAAGACAATCCTATTTTTGCATCTTCTTTGTTTTTACAATATATTTTTCTAATGGAACGAAACATGCAACATACATACCTTGATTACAGCGCCACAACTCCGCTGGATGCGGAAGTGCTGGAAGTGATCGAACAGCATTTAGCAGGGACCTACGGGAATGCTTCTTCTGTTCATTCCTTCGGACGTTCTGCGAAGGTCGTCCTTGAAGAGAGCAGAGAGCAGATCGCCGGTGTGATCGGTGCAGAACCGGCGGAAGTCTTTTTCACATCCGGAGGAACGGAGTCGAATAATCATGTGATAATCGGAAGCGCGATGCTTCACAGGAGAACAAGCGGTAAGGACCATCTGCTTGTTTCGGCGACCGAACATCATGCTGTTCTGGATTGTGCGGAATATCTTCGGGGATTGGGATTCACCATCACGATAATTCCGGTCGATGCGAATGGTTATGTAAACACGGATGTCATTGCCGGTCTATTGACTGAAAAGACATTCCTCGTTTCGGTGATGCACGCGAATAACGAAACCGGCACGATACAGCCGATTGAAACGATCGCCCGCGTGACTGCAGCGCGCGGAATTCACCTCCATTCGGATACAGTTCAAACCGTGGGGAAAATTCCCGTGCGGACAAAAGATCTTGGTGTTGATCTCTTGTCCATTTCTGCGCATAAGATTTATGGCCCGAAAGGAATCGGCGCCCTGTTCATAAAAAAAGGGACCGAACTGGACCCGATTGTCCATGGCGGCGCGCAGGAACGCAATAATAGGGCAGGGACGGAAAATATTCCATTGATCGCCGGCTTTGCAAAAGCTATGGAACTGGCGGAACGGAACCGGGAACAGCTGTATCGAAAAGTCAGTGAACTTAAATCGGTTTTGACCGAGATCATCCGTTCATCGGTTTCAGGGGTGATCTTCAATTCCGATAGTGATCCGGCATTGCCGCATATTCTCAGTGTTTCGCTGGAAGCTTCACAGTATGATGTTGAAAGTGAAACGCTCTTGCTGATGATGGACTTGAACGGAATCGCCATCTCCAGCGGTTCTGCCTGTACCTCCGGTAGTGTTCAACCATCGCATGTGCTGCTGGCGATGGGGCGGGATATGAAAACGACGCAGGCGACAATCCGTTTTTCATTTGGAAAATTCACCACAATTGATGAAGTTACGAGAGCGGGAGAAATATTCTGTTCCATCGTCCGGACTTTGCCACAACGATTAATGTAAGAAAGGTTCACCATGAAAAAGTTATTCATCCTCTTATGCTTAGCCTTGTTCGGATGCACGGACTCCGAAGAGAATGCCTCCACCAACCTCAGGAAAGGGGATGAATTCATGGCGAAGGGTGAGTATGAGATCGCTGAATATTATTATGATAAAATCCCAGAAGAGAGCGTTTTATATAAGACTGTTCTCCGCCGTCGACAGGACATCGAAAAGCTTGCAAGGAGTAAAAGCAGCAGTGGCAGCAGTGGCAGCAGTGGCGGAAGTTCTGTTGCGGATGACTCCGATGAAAATATCGTAATCGTTAGCCAGAAATTTGCCGTTCAACTCGGTAAATTGCCTTTGCATACGGTGTTGATCAGGAACAATTCTTCCAAGCGGGTCAATACGATAGAAGTGCGGTTTGTTTATATCGATGAAACGCGGACTGTTGTTGCCCGCCATACCTGGTTATTGAATGCGTACATTGATGCAGGGGGAGAAAAAGAGTTCCCAAATATTTCTCCAGGGATGGTGCATGACAAATTTGTTCGAGTCGAAGTGGAAGTTGTAAAAGCACTGTTCTTCTAACGATCATTTTCCAATTCTCGATAGATCATTCCGTACCGTAATCCGCGGTCGCTGACGGTGATCTTTTTCAGTCCACACGACTCCAAATATCCCATAAGAATCATGATGCCGGCCACGATGATATCCTCGCGGCCGGGGGAGATTTGTGGCAGCGCCGATATCTGCGACACAGTTTTGTCCTTCAGCAAACCGAACATTGCACACACATCAACATATTCCAACGTATATCCACTCACTTTCTCGCGGTCATAGGCGGGGAGCCGTTGATGCAGCGCCGCCAGCGTTGTGAGTGTACCGGCAACACCGACTGCATATGTCGAAGCGATCTCTTTTGTCTGGACTCCCCGAAGATGAGAGTGGATTACATCATGTGCTTCGATAAGTTCCTGATGTTCCGGCGGTGACGTCTTCAGAATACGCTCGGTTAAACGCACACTGCCAAGATCGAGGCTGACCTTGGAATGGATCGCTGATCCATCCCCGATAATGATTTCGGTACTGCCGCCGCCGATATCGATTACGGAATATTTGTCCGCGCGGCCCTGGAATTCCGAAATACCTCCCCGGTACGTCCATCGTGCTTCGTCATCGCCGGTAAGTATTTCGATTGAAATGCCGATCGATTGCCGGATGAACGAAATGAACTCGTCACTGTTGGCGGCATCACGCAATGCGCTGGTCCCCACCGCACGGATTTTTTCCACGCCGAAATCATCGCATGTATTTTTGTATCGACGGAGAAATCCGGCAGCGCGTTCGAAAGTTTCCCGATTGATCATCCTGTCGGCATCGACTCCTTTGCCGAGACGGGCAATTACCTGTTCGTCGTGCACAACCGAAGTGATCTTGCCGTTGGATACCTCTACGATGAGCAGGAGAATGGTATTCGTTCCGATATCGATCGATGCGATTTTCATACATTTCGAGCGGCCATCCCGATCCATTCGTTTTCCTGAAGAACGGTGAGGACGGTAAACTTTCGTACGTTCAACGCTTCTTCGATTGTCAGTCTGTCGCTCATCAGTAGGCCTGACAGAAGGAGAACACCTGACGGTGCGAGTTTGGAACACATCGCATCCATCAGATCAAGAATCGTATTGCGGATAATATTGGCAAGGATGACGTCAAAATTGTGTTCCGGTACTGTTTCCAATGAGCCAATACGGATGTCGATCTGTTGCTGGACATTGTTTCGTTTTGCATTTTCGATGCCGTTTTCCATCGACCATTCATCGATATCCACACCGATGATCTTTTGTGCGCCAAGTTTTGCAGCACCGATGGCCAGAATTCCTGTCCCGGTTCCCACATCCAGCACGCTCGTTTTTGGCGAGATATATGTTTCCATCAGCCGGAGCATGAGCCGTGTTGTTTCATGGTATCCGGTGCCGAAGGTCATTTTCGGATCGATAATGATCACGCTCTTTCCCGGTTCATTCACCGTATGCCAGGAAGGGGTGATAATGAATCTGTCCGAAACGTGGATCGGTTGGATGGATTTTTCCCATTCCTCGTTCCAGTTCTTATGCTTGATTTCCGTGGTGGAAAGATGTTCAACGAAGGAGAGATGATACAATTCGGCGATCTCGCGGATGACGGTCTCGATGGAATCGTGCCATGCATCTTTTTTGATAAAGCAATGAAGCCCCCGATCATCTTCTACGAATCCTTCAAAAGGAAAATCGGAAAGGGCGGCCGGTAACAATTCACGGACCTGCTCGTCCGGAGGGACGGCAAGATGTATGTCAAGATAAATATCATTCATGATTTTTGAGAGCGCTGTGAGATCAGCGCATCGACTTTTTCTTTGTTCATTTCAAGCCAGAATATCTGGTCCTCGTAGTTCTCCTGCATTTTCCTATCCGCCTTGTTGTGCCGTACATTCATTATGTAGACGAACCAGATCAGCAGAACCGTTGTTGCAGCAGGCATCGAAAGGGTTTGTGTTATGGCGATCTGCACGATCGCTCCGATGAGCCCTGCGAGTCCGAACCAAAAGGAGGTCCTGCGAATATTGATCATCACGTGATAAATCATTCCAAAGAAAAAGATCTTATCGTGGACGGTAGCCGGGAGGTGATGATTGAGGATGTAAAAATAGAGCTGTCGGGCTTCATCTTCAGTCAACGGATGGACCGATGAAATCTCGCGCGAGCGATTCAGGATAAACAGGCTGGGTTGATTCTGCTGGAAGGCTTTCCTTTTTTTCGGAGTCTCACGAGAATAGAAACTTAATCCCGCGATGATCGTTCCGAGCACAAAGAACAGGATTCCGAATTCCCAGGTGGCGAATGGAGTAAGCGGTATCCCGAATCCGATTGAAAGCGCAAACGCAAGAAAAATGAAATATAAACCCGGGACAACAATTCGGACGATCTCATAGAATGCAAAGCGAGTGGAAGTGCCGTTCATTTTATTTTCCCAGTTTTGTGTAGATCACTGCGGAAAGGACTTTTCCCACAGCTTCAAGACTTTCCGAACTGCACTTGTCGGGAGTGTCCTGATGTGTATGCCAGTACGGATATTGGAAATCGATAATGTCGATCATTGGAATGCCCGCTTCGTTCAGCGCCAGATGGTCATCCGAAATCGCTTCGCCTGGAACACGAATGAATTGTGTAGCGTGAACCTCTTCTGCGGTGGACCAAACGATGTCCATTATTTGTGGAGCGAACTGCATTGAATTCTGCTCAAGAGGAATCTGCAGGTCGCGGTCTCCCACCATGTCCAGCAGAATACCGGCCTGAGGATTGTACATGGGATTTTTCGTTTTTGCGAAGTGCTTTGCGCCGAGGAAGTACAGATCGTTATTCTGGTCTTTCCGTGAATCCCCATAATCCTCTCCGTCGGTCAGTAAAATGTCCACACCGATGGACGGTGGTGTGCTTTTCAACATTCGGGCAAGTTCCAGCAGGACGGCAACTCCACTTGCGCCGTCATTTGCACCGATAATCGGCTGGTCCTTCTTTGCCGGATCGGCATCTTCTTCGGCGCGGGGACGAGTATCCCAGTGTGCCACCAATAACAATCGCTGCTTTGCTGCAGGATTGAATTGTGCGAAAATATTTGTCAGGAACAGCGTCTCGTTGTATCCTTTATGGGAGAATTGTTGAAGCGTGACAATGTCCGCGTGCATCCGCAATTCATTTTCCAAAAAATACAGACATCGTTTATGTCCCTCGGAATTCGGATTCCTTGGTCCAAAATCTGTCTGTGCTTTCAGGAGAGTGAACGCCTTTTCACCATCAAATGCCGGATATTGTTTCTTCATTGGTGTTTGCTGCCCGGAATCAGGTAGATCCGAACGCTTTTGGTCGCAGGCTGTGAAGAGCAATAGAACAAGTGACAAAAAAACAAAAGTGCAGTGCAGACATCGGGAATATATTCCTTCGGTCATGATATTAAATTCTCATTGGTATTGAAGTGTTGATTCACTATCTTATGAATATAACAAAAATAGCCTTAAATGCCTTTACGAAAAGCAATTTACTGGACCATCTTTTGGGTCATTCTCTCTCTTGGACTTAATGCAGTTCTTTACTTTACCCACGGTTCTCAAAAAGCATTAGAATTCCTTACCGGATATATCATTGAAAAATCACTTTCAATCGATAACCTGTTTGTCTTTTTAATTGTTTTCACGATCTTTGGCGTTGAACTTAAAGACCAGCGCAGGGTATTAAACTACGGTATTATCGGCGTTATAATACTTCGTGGTATTCTGATCGTCTTAGGTTCTACTTTAGTTGAACAATTCCACTGGATACTCTACATCTTTGGTGCGATGCTTATCTATGCCGGATATCGTGTGGTGTGGGGGGAGGACGCTAAAATTGAGCCGGAGAAGAATATTGCCGTGAGATTGATCCGAAAAGTGATGAGGGTGGACAATAATTACCATGGCCATCATTTCTTTGTGAAAGAAAATGGTTTGACCTTTGCAACACCACTTTTTGTCTGTCTTTTAGTCGTTGAGACAACCGATGTGGTTTTTGCCATCGATTCCATCCCGGCAATTTTTGCCATTACTACAGACCCATTTATCGTATTATCGTCCAACTTGATGGCTGTTCTGGGTCTCCGATCCATGTATTTTGTCTTGGCTGAAATTCATGCCTCATTTATATATGTAAAATATGGCGTCGGAATTGTATTATGTTATGTCGGCATAAAAATGCTGATAATGGATTTCTATAAGATAGATACTGCAGTATCTTTAGCAATTATCATCACCATTCTGACCGTTTCGGTCATTCTCTCCTACCTAAAGAATCGTCACCCATCAACATAAGCTTTAGAATTTATTAATTTGCCTCAATAGGGTACTTTTGGGTACATTAGTAGTGCCTTGGGGAAGCAGTGTTCCTACCCTTGGGTGTTCTCGATAATCCTTCTGAAATATGAAGGGATTTTTCAACAATCTGAGGGAATGATGAGAAAGATTCTGTTCAATACCTTCTGGTTCGTGCCCATCGTTATTTTCGGTTGCTTTGATGGCTCGTTTACTGGAAAGTCTGATAAGATCTTTATTCAGGAAGAAGTTAGAACAAAACTTGACCAAAAATCCTTAGCAATTCTGAATAAATATGGTAAAACAATACGCCGGTATTCCGATCGATATGGAGTAGACTGGCGATTGGTTGTTGCAGTTATGAAGGTTGAATCACGGTTTGACCATTCTGCAGAAAGCCATAAAGGAGCAAAAGGATTCATGCAAATAATGCCGGCAACACAGGATGAAATAGCCGAAAAATTCGGGTTGGAAAGTGAAGCATTCGACGATCCTCATGGAAATATCCGTGGAGGAGTCTTCTATCTAGCCAGACTCTATAAACAATTCGGCGATGACGGTTTAAGCGAAGAAAATCGCTTAAAATTCACTCTTGCGGCATATAATGCAGGTCCTGGACGCATAAGCGATGCTAAAAAAATGGCAAAATACGTTAATGATGATCCAAAAGAATGGAAATCAGTAAAGAATTCGCTCTCCTTGCTTTCAAGAAAATACTCTTCATTACATAGATTTGTTTGGGAAGAACAAAAACCGACAAATGGATACTTTAAGGGTTGGAAAGAAACATCCAACTATGTAGAATCTGTAATGAATTACTATGGTGAATACAAGAAGGTCTTTGATAAAAGGGCCTAATTACAATCAAAAGATACAATTAAAAAAGGGACGCATAGTGCGTCCCTTTTTTTGTTTAAAACATTGTCAATTTTTAGGGAAGTAGAACGGCAGCAGAGATAACAGTGGTCCATTTTCCGTCTTTATCGCCTTCAGCAGATTGGGTTACATTGAAGGTCTTCAGGATTTTACCGCTCATCTTAAAGTGTTTTTCTCGTTCATCCCAAGCGACGTTCGGATCAAATTCCAGCCCAAGCGTGGTTGCAAGCATGGTCGCGGCAAGATCTTCAGCATATTCACCAGCTTTTTCTTCCGTTTCTCCGAAAGGATGGTGCTCCGATAGGTAACCGTATTGTGAATCGTCCGCTGCCATGGCCACACCTATGGATGAAGCGACCAATCGATTGGGTTCATTGGTAGCATTTCTTGCCATTACGCAGAAGGTAACCTGGCCAGGTTCGAGCAATTTCAGACCATCGGCGACTGAAATTCGTTTACATTTTGGCGGGTAAATGCTGGAAACTGTTACGAGGTTGCATTTTTCAATGCCGGCGTTGCGGAGAGCTAATTCGAATGATTGCAGATAATCTTTATGTCTGCCGACGCCTTTGGTGAAGAACATTTTGGCTGGGACGAATGACAACGTTTCATCTCCTTTTGAGATAAGTGAATAAAGAAATTAAGGTATTTTAGTTTTCGTGTAAAATTTTTTCATAGATCATCCGAATATGACTTGTGATCGTTTGATGTGATGCGAAATATACAGATACTTCCAAAAAATACAAATATATATTTTGTTAAATATCTTTAACTGTTATGAAGGAATCACTTTTAGAAACTTTCTCTTGCCGATCTTAATCACCAGCGGTCCGGTCAATGCAATGTCACTCTTTGCATCAGAGACTTTTTCATTGTTGATGGTAACGCCTCCTTGTTCAATCAACCGCCGCGCTTCGCCTTTCGAGGGGACCAGTTTTGTTTCCGTAAGCAACTGAAGGACATTTACTGCGCTGCCGGAAATACCATATTGTATTTCCTCAATGACGTCGGGAAGGTCTTTCGTCACAAATATCCGATCGAATTCATCTTCCGCCGCCTGTGCGGATGCTTTGTCATGATATAGAGTAACGATTTCTTTTGCCAGTCTTCGTTTCGTATTTCTTGGGTCCGAAGCAATAGCGGATTTGATCGCTTCCAATTCCGTATTGGGGACATTCGTGGCCAGGACGAAGAAATCATACATTAACCGGTCTGGAATAGAGAGCGTTTTTCCGAAAATCTCTCGTGGAGAATCGCTGATCCCGATATAGTTATCCAATGATTTGCTCATTTTCTCAACGCCATCCGTCCCAGGAAGAATCGGCATTGTAAGGATCACCTGAGCTTCTTTCCCAAATTCCCGTTGGATGGCCCGGCCGACCAGCAGATTGAATTTTTGATCGGTCCCGCCAAGTTCAACATCCGCTTCGATGGCAACAGAATCCATCGCCTGTGCCAAAGGATAAAGGAATTCGTGGAGTGAGATCGGCTCTTCCTTATTAAAGCGGGCGTGGAAATCTTCCCGTTCCAGCATTTGCGACACAGTATATTTGCTTGTCAGTTTAATCACTTCAGCAAAACTCATCTTCCCGAGCCATTCGGAATTGTAGATCATCTTCACATTCTTATCTGAAAGGATCTTCTTTGCCTGGTCAAAATAACTTTCACCGTTCTTTCGTGTCTCTTCCAATGTTAATGACGGACGTGTCTTGCTTTTTCCAGAAGGGTCACCGATCATGCCGGTAAAATCGCCGACAATGAGAATGGCAGTATGTCCGATGTCCTGAAACTGACGCAGTTTGCGTAGGACCACCGAATGACCTAAATGAAGGTCCGGCCGACTTGGATCACATCCGAGTTTGACCTTGAGAGGTGTATTGGTCTTGATCGATCGTTCTATCTTCTGAACAAGGTCAGCTTCGGGAATGATCTCGGAAACACCCCGTTTGATTAGATCCATCTGTTCATTCAGTGAAGGAAATGGCATTGTATTCTATCTCTATGATTGAAATTGGCAGTTATTTATGACTTTCGGCGCATTTCGCGCTCGACATCCCGTTCTTTTATGGATTCGCGCTTATCGTGAAGTTTTTTACCGCGGGCGATCCCCAATTCCACTTTTGCATTCCCTTTTTTGAAATACATCTTCAGCGGCACTAGTGTCAGCCCTTTCACGTTCGTTGTATTGTGGAGTTTGGCGATCTCGCTTTTATTTAACAGCAGTTTCCTTGTACGGACAGGATCATGGTTGAATTGATTCGCTTGCTCATAGGGGCTGATGTGCATGTTTACCAGCCACACTTCGCCGTTTTTTACGACAGCATAACTGTCTTGCAGATTGGCTTTTCCGGCACGCAAGGATTTCACTTCCGAACCTTTTAAAACGATCCCTGCCTCGTACGAATCGAGAATCTCATACTCGAATCGTGCCCGGCGGTTAGAAATGCTGACGCGTTCTTCACTTTTGTTTTCCATTGGTTTCTGTAAGAAATTACTCAAAAAGTGTTGATATAACAAGAAAACTTCTTGTGTGAAAACTTGCACACTCAAACATCTTCTTTTATCTTGTAGGAGATTTTCAACCCAATCGCCCAACATTCTTTTTGTCTAATGACTCATACCGAATCCATTCTCATTCTCGATTTTGGTTCACAATTCACGCAGCTTATCGCCCGCAGAGTACGCGAGCAGCATGTGTATTGCGAGATCCATCCATTCAATGTTCCATTCGAGAAAATTTCTTCCTTCGCACCGAAAGGCATCATCCTTTCCGGCGGACCGTCCAGTGTGTATGCAAGCGATGCTCCGATTCCGGATAAACGAATTTACGAATTGGGAGTGCCGGTGCTTGGCATTTGTTACGGACTGCAGTTGATTGCACATCAAAACGGCGGTGCGGTGAACAAAGCACCGCGGCGCGAATTCGGCAGAGCTCTGCTGTTGATGGATGATCATAAAGATATTTTCAAACATCTCGGTCCGCAAACTGAAGTGTGGATGAGTCATGGCGATGAAGTGACTGCGATGCCGGCAGGATTCGAGAAGATCGCTCATTCGGAAAATGCAGGAATCTGCGCTATCCGGAATGCGGTAAAACGGATCTACGGAATTCAATTCCATCCCGAAGTTGTCCACACAAAAGAAGGAAGCACAGTTCTTGCCAATTTTGTGAAGGGAATCTGCAATTGTTCCGGCAGTTGGAATGCGGAATCGTTCATTGAAAGCGCTATTGAAGAGATCCGGAAGAAAGTCGGCAGCAAGAAAGTTCTGTGCGCTCTCAGCGGCGGCGTCGATTCCTCCGTTGCAGCAGTTCTGCTGCATAAAGCAATCGGCGAACAACTCTTCTGTATTCATATCGATAACGGATTGATGCGAAGAGGGGAGAGCGAACAGGTGGTGAAGACCTTCCGCGATGAATATCATATTGCCCTTGATTTTGTCGACGGTACGGAGATGTTCCTTTCCCGCCTGAAAGGCGTAACCGAACCGGAAAAAAAACGGAAGATCATCGGAAAGACGTTCATCGATATCTTTGATCAGGAAGCGAAGAAAGTGAGTGGTGCGGAATTTCTTGCGCAGGGGACTCTCTATCCCGACGTGATCGAATCTGTTTCGTTCAAAGGACCGTCGCAAACAATTAAAACACATCACAATGTCGGCGGCCTGCCGGAGATCATGAATTTGAAACTCATCGAGCCGTTCCGCGAACTGTTTAAGGATGAGGTCCGTGCGGTAGGAAGGACTCTCGGACTGTCGGACTACTTGATTGACCGTCATCCGTTTCCGGGACCGGGATTGGCGATTCGTGTACTGGGCGATATCACGAAGGAACGGTTGGAAGTGCTGCGCGGTGCGGATGAGATCTTCATTTCCGAATTGCGGAAAAAGAATCTTTATCATTCCACCTGGCAGGCATTTGCCGTGCTTCTGCCGGTGCAGTCTGTCGGCGTTATGGGAGATGAACGGACGTATGAAAATACCATAGCAATCCGCGCCGTGACGAGTGTGGACGGCATGACGGCGGATTGGGCGCATTTACCGTATGAATTTCTGGCGAATATCTCCAACAGGATCATTAACGAAGTACGGGGGATCAACCGCGTAGTATACGATATCAGTTCGAAACCCCCCGCAACCATCGAATGGGAATAACGGACCTTCTATGATAGAACTGCAGCATTTGCGAAAGACTTTCGGTTCGTTCGTGGCGGTGGACAATGTGTCGCTCTCCATTCCCTCCGGCGAATTTTTCGGTTTTCTCGGACCGAACGGAGCGGGAAAAACGACGACCATTAAAATGATGACCGGGCTGTTCACTCCCACATCGGGACGGATCGTGATCAATGGATTCGATGTGGAGAAGCAGCCGCTGGAAGCGAAATCGACTTTCGGATATATTCCGGACCATCCGTACCTGTACGATAAACTGACCGGCCGTGAATTCATTTACTATATGGGCGGTCTGTATAATATGCGGAACAATGAACTGAAGGAAAATGTGGACCGCGTGATAGAACTGTTGGAACTGGCAAGCTGGGTGGATAAGAAGACGGAAGATTATTCACAGGGAATGCGGCAGAGAGTCACCTTTGCGGCGGCGTTCGTCCATAATCCCAAGACGATTATCATCGATGAACCGATGGTGGGCCTCGATCCGCGCAGTGCGCGCATCGTGAAGGATTCATTGAAGCGACAGGCGAATGCGGGAGCATCGATCTTTATGTCCACGCACATTCTGGAGATGGCAGAAGAATTGTGCGATCGGATCGGCATTATCAATAAAAGCAAAATCATCTTTCTGGATACGAAAGAAAATCTCCATCTACACAAGTCGAAGTATGACGGCAACCTGGAATCGGTGTTCCTGGAATTGACGAAGGAAGAGAACGAATAGTGACGACGTTCATTCACATTCTATGGTACAAGATTGTGATGTTCTGGAAGGTCTCTTCCAAGCAGGACTTCGGCGTGGTGATTCGCAATGTCGGTTCATTTATTGTCTTCGGTTCATTCGCTGTGGGTGCATTTTATTTTTCCAACTTTGTCACAGCGTATCTGCTGGAAAATGTGCGGATCGGATTGTTTCTGTTTCACCGCTTTATCGGCATGCTGCTGTTCGTCTTTTTTGTTACAATCAATCTCGGTAACATGGTTGTCTCATTCTCTACGTTATACCGCACGCCGGAAGTGGAATTCCTGTTGACATCGCCGGTATCGTTTTTGAACATCTTCGTCATAAAGTTTCTCGACAATTTCTTTTACAGTTCGGGGACGTTGTTTATGGTCGGATTTTCCGTCTTGCTGGGATACGGGGCCTATTTCGAGCTGCCGTGGCACTTTTATTTGCTGATGATGTTCGGAGTGCTGGTGCCGTTCATGTTCATTGCCGCCTGTGTGGCGGTGATCGTGCTGATGCTGGTGATGAAACTGGCTGCGAAAGTCAATTTCCGCGTGCTTGTCGCTGCCGTAGTGCTGTTCTATCTCTTTCAGATCTATTTCTATTTTCAGGTCTCTTCGCCCGTGCATTTGGTTCGGGAAGTGATGAAATATTATCCTTATGTTGATCTCTATTTTGGATCGCTTGATCCGGGAATGGTAAAACTGCTTCCGAATTTCTGGGTCTCCGAGATCATGTATTTTTACGTTACCGGAAATTTTTCTTCTGTCACGGGATATACCGTTATGCTTGTCCTGTCGACTGCAGGATTGTTTATCTTTGCGCTTGCAACGGCCAATGCCTATTTCTATTCGACTTGGATCACTTCGTTGTCCATCAAATCTCTGACGATGAAATCACTGGAGTTCAAAAATTCCATCTTCAGTTTCGGCCGAAGATCGGTCTTTTCGCCGCAGGTGGAAGTGTTGTTGAAAAAGGAATTGTGGCAGTTCATTCGTGAGCCGAGCCAATGGATCCATCTGGTGGTGATGATGGCATTGCTCATGATTTTCCTGTCAAGCGTCAGTACATTAAACATAAAACTGGAGACGCCGGAATTGAAAGCGGTGGTGTACCTGGTTGTCTTTATCTTTAATATCTTCCTGATTAATTCACTCGCTCTCCGGTTTGGATTCCCAATGGTGAGCCTTGAAGGGAATGCATATTGGTCCATCCGGAGCGCGCCGATCTCCACTGCGACAATGTATTGGATCAAATTCCTGCTGATTATGATTTTTCTCGGTGTATTGAGCCTGCTGATCTCATGGCTGTCCAATATTCCGTATCTCTATGTCCATCGTGTGGCTGGAGACAAACCGTGGCTGGTGGAATATGACACCCCGCAATTTCCGGTAAAAGTAATGGCATATTTTTCCATCATCACCACACCGATCATTACGGTGACATTGGTCAGTTTAAATTTTGGACTCGGATCGATCTATTCGAATTTCATCGAGAAGAATCCAATACGGATTGCTTCTTCTCAAGGGGCGACTATGACATTCCTGCTGAGTGTCGTATACCTTGTGGTGTTGCTGGCACTGTATTACTTCCCTGCGACCATGTTGTTCAATGCGGAATTGAAAAACCTTCCGATCTCATGGTCTCAGTTGCAGATCATCTTTGCGGCGATCTTGATCCCGTCTGCAGTGATCAGTTTTTGTTCCCATTATTTCGGTATCCGTTCGTTACGCAGAGACTATTGATGAAAAGACTATTTTTCAGTTTGGTATTCATTGCATCCCTGCTTTCTGCGCAGGATGTTGAAGTGTATTTCAATCATTCCGCAGAGGAATATTTTCTGCTCGGCATGCGGCAGTATTCTCAAAAAGAGTTTAAACCGGCGCTTCTCTCATTCCAGCGGTCGCTCTTTCTGTATCCCGGCAATCACCGGACGACAGCATCGATGATCATGGCGGCAAAATCCGATTATGCGTTGAAGAATTACAGCGCTGCGGCTTCGATGTGCGACTCCATCCTTCAATTGTTTCCGTCGTCGCTCTACCGCGAAGATGCATACTTTACTCTGGGAATGTGTCATTATAATCAGGGAGAGTATTGGAAGACATTCGAAGAGATGCAGCGAACCTACGTGATCGCACAGCAGAGACTGAACAAAGAACATTCCCTGAAGGTGATAGAGCATCTTGCAGCAGAGTTTTTTCCCGAACAGGAGATCGATTCGCTGCTTGTTGATTCCCTGCATATTGAGATCAAAAACCTTCTCCGCGTTATCCTTGCCGAAAGGTTTTTTCAAGGGGGCAGGATTGATGAAGCAAAACAACAAATCAGCTTGTTCGATCCTGCAGCTGCAGACCAGCTGTTGCAATTCCGCATCAACCGGGTAATCGCCCGGATCGATAAAGGGAATCTCGTCCGGATCGGTGTGTTGCTGCCGCTGCAAAAAGAGAATATAGCAGAGAACAGGGAGAAAAAGATCGTCAACGAAATTTTGGAAGGAATACAGCTTGCAGTGAGCGATTATGAGGAGAGAACGATCCCGGGTCAGATCTCCCTGGAATTGGATATTCAAGACTCAAAGAAAGATTCCGCAACCATCCAATCGATCATCACCGGATGGGGGGAGGATAACACGATTATCGGAATTGTTGGCCCTGTGTTCAGCGCCGAAACGATGACCGCTGCATTGATAGCCCAGGAGAGGGGAATTCCGATCATAACTCCCACAGCATCGGACGAAGGAATCTCATCCATCGGACCGAACGTTTTCCAGGCTAATTCAACCAACGGTGCGAAAGGAAAAACACTTGCGCAATATGCCGTGAATATCCTCCGGGCAAAGACAATTGCGGTGCTCGGTTCCTCTTTGCAGTCTGCCGCAACGCAGGCAGATTCTTTCATAGCAGAAGCGAAACGGCTCGGTGCGGCCGTGCTTGTTGACCGGAGATTTAGAAGGAATGAAACGGATCTTCGGCAGCACGTGCGGGCAATCCGTTTGGAATCACATAATCTTCGCCCTGATTATGTCCTTTCGTTGAAAGGGAAAATTAATCTCGGCGAAGCGACCCGGAAACTGCTTTCCGTCGGAGTGAAGTTATCCTACATTGATTCGGTCCTCGCCAACGGGGGTCTCTTCAATTTTACTCCATTTTTTGGAGATAGTGCTAAGGCTGTCGCAGATACGCTTCGGCTTCCTGCGAAAAAAACTCTTATCTATATGGACAGTCTTCATTATCCAGTGACGGCGGTCGATCTCGTCTATTGTCCAATCTCGAACAGCCACGAGATCGGTGTGATAACCTCGCAGCTGACATTCTTCAATATCAAGGCAACCGTTCTCGGATCAGGGGACTGGAATGATGCGAATGAACTCGATTTGAACAAACGGTATGCGGAGGGAGCGATCTTCGGTTCGGACCGCTGGATCGAACGGGATGACCGCACACAGAGGATCTATACAAAATATGCGATGAAGTACGGGAAACAAATCTCTGATAATGCGCTGTATGGCTACGATGTGATGTCCCTGCTTATCCATCAGTTCAGCGAAGGATCGTTGTCCCGTGAACAGCTCTCTGCTTCACTCGCAACAGTATTTGAATTCCCAGGAATCCGGAATGCGGTTACGCTGAATCCGGATCGGGTAAACAGCTCGTTGCATATTCTGCAATACAAAAATGGTGCAGTCACGAAGATGCAAACATATTCCTATCATTAACGATGGAAACACCAAGATCCAACGAACCGCCCGTACGGTATACCGCTATTAAAGAATGGCCGGAGGACGAACGACCGCGAGAGAAATTAATCAAGCACGGTGCTTCGTCCCTGTCGGATTCCGAATTGCTGGCGATTCTGATCAATATTGGAACAGAGAATCTCTCCGCAGTTGAGGTGGCAAAGAAACTGATACTGCAGCACCGGACGCTCAGAAATCTTTCCTCGCTTTCCGTTGCCGATCTCCGGCAAAAGAAGAACAAAGGGATCGGCACCGCCAAGGCGGTAACAATCGTGGCAGCGTTTGAGCTTGCCCGTCGGTTTTCTACATCGGATGCCGATGCCTCCGAACCGATCCGGTCTCCGGAGGATGTGGCGCGGCGATGCGGTCCGGAACTGCGGGATCTGAAACAGGAAGTGTTCAAAGTGTTGTGCTTGAACAGCGCAAATAAAATCACTCAGGAACGGATCATCACAAAAGGGTTGCTGAATTCTTCACTGACCCATCCACGGGAAGTCTTCCGGGAAGCGATCCTGGAAAATGCTGCCAGCGTGATTCTATTGCATAATCATCCCAGCGGCAACCGGGAACCGAGCCGGGAAGACATTGCGATCACCAAACAGATTGTTGAAGCAGGGAAGATCATCGGAATTCCTGTGCACGACCACATCATTATTGCCGGAAACGATTTCACCAGTATGATGGAACGCGGATTACTGTAAAGAAAGAATACGTTATGATCACACGAATCAATCACATCGGCGTCGCAGTGAAACAGCTGGGACTCTCCTCCGAAATCTTCACAAAACTCTTCGGACAATCCGCAGCATTGACGGAATCTGTCCCTGAACAAAAAGCGACGATCGCATTCTTTCCGATTGGTGAGACTTCCATTGAGCTGATCGAATCGACTGCGCCGGATTCTTCTATCGCCAAGTTCATCGATAAAAAGGGAGAAGGGATACATCATCTCTGCCTGGAAGTGGAAAATATTAAAGAAGAGATCGGACGATTGAAAGGGGAAGGATTTATCTTCGTCAACGATGTTCCGTCGGCAGGCGGTGACGGATATTTGGTTGCATTCCTTCATCCGAAATCGACGAATGGGGTGCTGATAGAGTTGTGTGAAAAGATGAATTGAAAATTGTCAATTTGATAAATTTCAAGATTATAAGATTACAAGATTTTCAATAATGTCGGGAATTGATGAGTGATGGAATTCAAATATCGCTAGTAAATGCATTTGATTTGCAGGATAAACTGGATAATCTTCCGCTAAGTCCGGGTGTGTATCAGTTTAAAAACAAGGATGCGCAAATCCTGTATGTGGGTAAAGCGGTAAACTTGCGCAACCGCGTGCGACAGTATTTTCATCAGTCCCGCAACCACGAACCGCGCATTGCATCGATGGTCGCAAAGATATCGGATTTGGAGATCATTACCACCGATTCGGAAGTGGAAGCGTTGATCCTTGAAGCAAATCTTATCAAACTCCACAAACCACGATACAACGTCAACCTGAAAGATGACAAGTCGTACCCGTACATTGTTGTAACAAACGAACCGTATCCCCGCGTTTTCGTCACACGGCGTATCCGCCGGGACGGTTCGCGGTATTTCGGTCCGTATACCGATGTGCTCACCATGAGGGCGGCGCTAAAAACCGTACGCGACATCTTTATGATCCGCAGCTGCAATTTTATGATCGACGAAGAGTTTATCGCAAAAAAGAAAACCCGTGTCTGTCTGGATTACCATATAAAAAAATGCGAAGGTCCGTGTGAAGGTCTGGTCACCAAAGAGCATTACCAGTCCATGATCGCAAACGTGGAACAGGTGCTGAACGGAAAGGTTGCCGTTGTACTCGAAACTCTGGAAAAACAGATGAACGCCGCAGCGGAACAGCTGCGGTTTGAGGATGCAGCGCATTATCGGGACAGGATGAAAGAGCTGGAGATATATTCCTCCAAACAAAAAGTGGTGGATGTGGAACTGCGGGATCGGGACATCGTGGCGGCAGCGACGGAGGATGATGATGCATGCGGAGTGATTTTCAAAATCCGCGAAGGGAAAGTGATTGGTCGCCAGCATTATTATATGAACGGAGTTGAAGGAAAAACAGACAGCGAGATCCTCGAGACACTGGTGCAACGGTATTATCTGGAAGCAGTTGACGTCCCGAAGGAAATCATTCTGTCGTACGATATCGAATCCAAAACGCTTATACAACAATGGCTCACACTTCGTCGCAGCGGCGGTGTCTCATTCCTATTGCCGGAAGGGGGAGAATTGGCGAAGCTGATCGCCATGTGCCGGAATAACGCGAAATTCCTGCTGGACGAATTGAAGCTGCAAAAACTGAAGCAGAAGGATTTCATTCCCGCCGCTGTCCGGTCGTTGCAGCGCGACCTGCGGATGGCCAAACCGCCGCGAAGGATAGAATGTTTCGATATCTCCCATTTTCAAGGGACGGAGACGGTTGCTTCAATGGTGGTATTCGTGGATGGAAAACCAAAGAAGAGCGAATATAGAAAATTCAAAATCAAATCCGTTGCTCCGTCGGAAGTGAATGATTTTGCAAGCATGAAGGAGGTAATCTACCGACGGTATAAACGTGTGTTGGATGAAGCGCTCGAACTGCCGGAATTAATTATGGTGGACGGCGGGAAAGGCCAGCTTTCCAGTGCAATGGAATCGCTGTCCGAATTGAAATTGGATCAGCATCCCATTATCAGTCTAGCCAAACGGCTGGAAGAAGTTTTTGTTCCTGGAGAGAGCGATCCGCTGCCGATCCCGAAATCATCCTCTGCGTTGCGGCTGCTTCAGCAGGTGAGGGATGAGGCACACCGGTTTGCCATCACCTTCCACCGTTCACTGCGGGACAAGCGAACGCTTCAGACGGAATTGGATCTGATCGAAGGAATCGGGAAAAAACGGGCGAAAGAACTGCTCGAAGCTTTTGGATCTGTCCAGGGAGTGAAATTTGCTTCGATGGAACAGTTGACCGAAGTTGTCGGCGAGAAAACTGCGCAAAAGATACATGAATATTTTGAAACGGATGAATCCTCTGCGGAGCCGTTGACATCTCCTCAAACCTCCTAAATTGTTCCTTTTCGTCACTTCCGCGCAATTTTCCTTTGTTTTTCAGCGGTATTTCGGTTATCTTTCAATTTATAAACAAGTAAAAATCCAATTTTTCACAATATCTTTGCAGTAAGGAGTTGTAACGTAGTATGGCTATTATGACAAGAATGCGTAACAACATGCCGGTCATTCTTATCGGATTGGTTGTTGTGTTTATTATTACGATCGTTTTCGAATGGGGAATGGATTATCTCGGTATGTCGCGTCAAAGCGATTCTGTCGGAATAATTGAGGGAAAGAAGATATCCTACCAGGAATTCTCTGAACTTGTGCGCCGTCAGGCGGAACAATACAAGCAGCAGACCAAACAAGATCCCGACGACAATTTGATGAAGCAGATCCGCGAACAGGTATGGAACAATCTTGTTACACAGTCCTTGCTGGAACGCGAGACAGTGAAAGCCGGTATCAGCGTGACAGATCAGGAGATCATCGATTGGGTACGCGGTGAAAATCCACCGGACTTTCTGGTGCAGCAGTTCCGTGATTCCACTGGTCAATTCCGTCGTGACGCCTACGATCAGGCGTTGAACGATCCGCGCAACCGCGAGGTCTGGATTCAGGTAGAAAGCGCATTGCGTCAACAGCGCCTTGCCGAGAAGATGCAAAGCGTAGTCTTTTCATCCGTTCGTGCAACGGATGGTGAGATTCGTGACCGGTATATGGATCAGAACATGAAGGCGAATGTTCAGTATGCATTTTTCGATCCGGAAAGAATCGTAGCAAACGATGCTGTTACTGTCGCCGACGAAGATATGAAAAGCATCTACAATGAGAATACCGATGAATTCAAGCAACCGGCTGTTCGGAAAATAAAATATGTGTATTTCAGTGATCAGCCTTCCTCCAGAGATTCAGCGGATGTTCTGTCGGAGATCAACAGTGTTCTGCAGCGGATCAAATCCGGCGAAGACTTCGTTGAAGTGCAGAAAGATTATGCAGAGACCTCTCCGGAAGCGGCGTTCTTTAAGCATGGGGAAATGACGCAGGAAAAGGAAAAAGCTGTCTTCTCCGCAAAAGTGGGTGAATTGGTCGGACCGGTCTCGGATTTCGACGGATCACATCTCTTCAAAGTGATTGAAGAAAAACGTACAGCTGAAGTCTATGTAAAAGCGCGTCATATCCTATTGAGTTCCTCCACTCCGGAACAAGAAGTATCGGCAAGGAAACTTGCCGGCGAATTGATTGCACGCGCACAGCGCGGCGAGGATTTCGCCTCTCTGGCACGACAATATTCCGTTGAACCGGCTGCTTCCAGTTCTGGCGGTGATCTAGGTTGGTTTGGTAAAGGACGAATGGTGAAGGAATTTGAAACAGCGGCACTCGCAGGTCGTCCCGGACAATTGATCGGACCGGTGAAAACGCAGTTTGGCATTCATGTCATCAAAATTGAAGGACGTGATTCGCGGGAGTTGAAAGTTGCTGCAATCACCATTCCAATTAAGGCGAGCGCTTCCACAAAAGAAGAAGCATTCCAGCGTGCACAGGATTTTGCCTATATCGCGAAAAAAGGAAATTTTGAAAGTGATGCTGAAGCGGCTGGATTGCAGGTGATGGAATCGACCGAATTTGCTAAGGATGCATATATTCCCGGTATCGGGCAATTCGGTTCAATCAATAAGTTCGCATTCAACAACGATCTCGGTGATATCAGCGATGCATATCAAGTGAATAATGGATATGCAGTGGTGAAGATCAGCGAAGTAAAAAAAGAAGGTGTTCGCCCGTTCGATGAGGTGAAAGAATCGCTGCGCGGACGTGCGTTGCGGCAGAAGAAGATGTCGAAATTAAAGGAACTTGTTCAGGAAAAATTCACAGCACTCGGAGAAAACGGCGACTTGAATTCACTTGCCGCGGATCCAAACGTTTCCGTGCAAACGACCGGCGAATTCACTTACGGCGGCGGTATCCCGACTGTGGGACGCGAATATGCATTCAGCGGAGCTGCAAAGAATGCTGCGGAAGGGAAGATTATTCCACCCGTCGAAGGAAAACGCGGTATCTATTTGATGAAGGTCCTCAGCAAGACACCGTTCGATAGCGCGGGATATTCCCTGATGAAAAACATGCTGGCAACGCAGATGATAACAGAAAAACGCCAGCGCGTGCTGACCCAATGGCTTGCAAAATTGAAAGAAACTGCGGATATCGAAGATAACCGGGATATGTTCTTCAGATAATCACTCTGGAGGGTGAATGAGAAGACTTGCGGTACTGCAGCTGCTGGTATTGCTGACAGCAGTTGCTTCGGGACAAGATTTTTCATTTTCACTGAAAGGGACATTTACCACGAGTACGCGGTTTCTGTATAATGTGGACCGGCCGGCATTATTCGGCAATGAGCGCACCTTTACATCGAATTTCGGTTACGGTGCAGACATCCGATGGAATATTCTCTGGGAACGATTTTTCCTTGGGTTTTCCGCAGAAAAAATTTCCGCCAACGAACAGCGCATTGAATTATATCTGCAGCACAATTATCTCGCTGTGCCCAATGAAGAAGGATTTGAAGTGGTGGCGTTGGAATTGAGCGGATATTTCATCGTGCCGGTCAGCAGCGAAAATATTAAATTCTATCTTGGCGGCGGCATCGGTTCGTATGACGGAAAACGGAACTACTCCATCGCACATGTGCCATCCGAAACAGTTTCCTCCACCGCCTACCTTGGCATCCACGTGATGACCGGGATCGATTACCGGTTGCTGGAGCGGGTAATGCTCCGGTTCGAAATTAAATTCCGGGATCCGCATTTCGATATTACGACGAAATTCGATCAGGCGTCGGTTGAATATCTGGGATACACAATCCGGCTGCCGCAAGGCGACGAGGTCACCAAAGTGAATTTGTTCGGAGTGAACTACATCGGCGGGTTGGTCTTTACATTCTAGAATGGTTCCTGCTGTACATTTTGATATTCCTGCCGCTGTTCGGCGGGAATTTGTTTTTTTATCGCGGAATGAACATGAAACAAAAAGAGAAAAAATCCATTGTTTTTTTGACCGGTTTTATGGGAAGCGGAAAAAGTACCGTGGGGCCGATCCTTGCCAATACCATCGGATTCAAATTTATCGATCTGGATATTTTGATCGAACATAACGAGGAGAAAAAGATCAGCGATATTTTCGCCGCTGAAGGGGAACAGAAATTTCGTTCACTGGAACGGAAAACACTAAGAGATATTCTCGGTATGTCCACCACCATCGTTTCACTGGGCGGCGGTACGGTGACCAACGATGAAACACTTGATCTGGTAAAACAGCACGGCGTGTTGATCTATTTGAAATCGGATGTCGAGCACATCTATCAGCGGCTGCGGACGAAGAGCGACCGTCCGATGCTGCGGGACGACGATGGGAAACTGCTGGACGGCGATGACTTGAAGCAGAAGATAGAGAATTTGTTATCCACCCGGGAAAAATTTTACAACCAGGCCGATGTTATCATCACCACTGACGATAAGAAGATAGGATATACCATCGATGAACTTGCAAAAAAGATCTCGCACTATGTCGACTAATTCCATTGTCCGCGTCCCGCTGGGAAATCGTTCTTATCCTATCTACATCGGCAGCGGCCTATTGACTACGGCGGGAACGATATTCCGGAAACACAACATTTCGCGATCGGTTGTTATCATCACCGATCAGACGGTCGCATCACGATATCTGCCTCTTGTCCGCAAAAGTCTTCTTTCTAAAAAATTCTCTGTCCATACAATTATTCTGCCCTCCGGAGAGGGGCAGAAAAGCCTCGGAACAGCGAAACGGATATATTCCGAATTGCTTGAACGGAACATGGAGCGGTCTTCGACGATTGTTGCATTAGGTGGGGGAGTGATTGGTGATCTTGCCGGATTCATCGCCGCTACGTATCAGCGGGGGATCGGATTTGTGCAAATTCCGACCACGTTGTTGGCGCAGGTGGATAGTTCGGTGGGCGGAAAGGTCGGAATTAATCATCCTCTGGCGAAGAACATGATTGGTGCATTCTATCAGCCGAAATTTGTCCTTGCAGATACATCCGTGCTTGCAACACTGCCGAAACGGGAAATGATCAGCGGATTGGGTGAGGTGGTGAAATACGGAATTATTCTTGATAAGAAATTCTTTTCATTCGTTGAAAAGAATCTTGAGAAGGCACTCTCGCGGGACCAGTCGGTGTTGGCGAAAATGATTCGCCGAAGTTGTGCGTTGAAATCGTCTGTTGTTGCTCGCGACGAAAAAGAGGATCATCTCAGGGCGATATTGAATTTCGGTCACACCATCGGACACGCGCTTGAACAGGCCGGGAAATTTGGCATTTTGAAACATGGTGAAGCGATTCTGTACGGTATGGTAGCCGAAGCATACATCGCCTGCGCGATGGGAATGCTCTCAATACAAGAATTGGAGCGGATAGAGTTTATGGTGAACCGGCTGCCGATTCCCTTCTTGACTTCGTTGAAACTGAATTCATCCGCACTGCTTGCGACAATGAGAAAAGATAAAAAAACGAAAAATGGCGTTTTACGCATGCCTCTGCCGAATTCCATCGGAAAAGTCTCGGTCGCGACGACGGTAGACGAACCGTCCGTGCTTCGGGCGATCGAATACCTGCGGGTATATGGATCATAAAAATATTCTTTTACTCTTTTGCATCCTGCTCACACAAACCCTCTCTGCGCAGAGTTACACCTTTTCTCCTCATGCATTTGGAGCCAATCTTTTTGCGGGCGGATTGGAAACGCCCCGCTATCAATTTATCGATATTGACGGTGACCATGACCCGGATCTGTTCATCCTTGATTTGGATGACCGTCTATGGTTCTACCGGAATTCATCCGGCACGCTGGTGCTGGAACCCGGCGTCACGTTCGGGATATCTGCCGGTTCGTGGTTCCATTTTGTGGATATTGATCACGACGGCGATAACGATTGTATGACGAACGGCGCCGCATCAGAAGTTTCCCTTTATACGAACATTGGAACAGCAACTGCTCCGCAATTTTTCCTCGACATTCCTGCTTTCCATGACACCTCCGGCGGAGAACTGTTCAGCGAGAGATTCAGCATCCCGACTTTTGCGGATATCGACGGTGATGGAGATGATGATTTCTTCACCGGCAGTTCGATCGGTTCCATCACATTGTACAAGAATGTAGGTACGCCATTCTCTCCGAAATTTGCGTTCGTCACCAGCGAGTTCGGCGGAATTAATATTCAGGGGGGACCCGGACTGAAGAAAGAGATGCACGGTGCCAGCAGCATAGAATTTTTCGATGCTGACAGTAACGGCGTTCTCGATCTGTTCTGGGGGGATCTTTTTAATCCCAGTCTGTATTATTTAAAGAACAACGGAACGAACCAAATACCGAATATTACACTGGTCGATTCGACCTATCCTAACGAAGCAATCATTCTCACCAAAGGATTCAATATACCGCAACACGTAGATATGGATCAGGATGGATTCATCGATCTGATGATTGGAAGTGTTTATCCTTCTGCCGGAAAGGAAAATTTTCATTTCCTGAAAAACATCGGAACGAACATCGAACCGTTCTATCTGGAACAGACAAAGAATTTTATTCCAATGATCGACGCCGGCAGCCGCAGCACTATTACCGCAGCGGACATGGACATCGACGGAGATCTCGATCTTATTGTTTCATCCGGTACCGGTGTTATCCATATCTATCCGAATATTGGGACGGCTGCACAACCGGTGTATCAATCTCAACCTGCCGTCGTCCTTCCGGTCAACGACCTATTGTATGCAGCGGTTTCCAGCGGCGATGTGAACGGAGACGGGAAACCGGATCTGGTGATCGGAAGTTTTAATGGCATATTGAGAACGTATTTGAATACAACGGCCGGAGAAACAATCTCTTTTGTTTCTGCCTTGCATGCACTGGATGCATTCACTTTTGGTCAGAATTCTGCTCCCTGTGTTGCCGATATCGATGGGAATGGAACATTGGATGTGCTTGTCGGCGACAGCGGAGGGAAATTGACTCTCCTGAAAAATACCGGGACTAATGCATTGCCCCACTATCAGATCGATCCATTGCTGACGCCGATCGACATCGGGAACGACGCAATTCCTTTCGTCGGCGATCTCGAAATGGATGGAGTCTTGGACTTGCTCATCGGCGACCGGGAGGGACGGATTCATCATTTTCAACAGACCCAATCGGATGCGCCAACGTTTGAATTAGTTACTCATCAATTCAAAGACATCAATCTCGCAACGCAAGCGGCACCCTGTCTTATTGATATAGACAGTGACGGTGATAATGATCTTCTTCTCGGCAACGGGAAAGGGGGCCTGTTCCTGTATTGCAGCGATCAGATCACCTATCGAAGTGAAGAAACCGTTAATCCACCAGTGGATATCATTTTAGGTAAAAACTATCCTAATCCTTTCAATCCTGCCACAACAATCCCATTCTATTTGCCTTCGGATTCCTTTGTTTCTTTGAGGATATTTGATATTTTAGGAAGAGGAGTAAAGACTCTGATTTCCGGATCTATGTCCGCAGGAAAACACTCTGTCATCTGGAATGCTTCCGGTTCGCCAAGCGGGGTGTATTTTTGCAGGCTCAATGTCACTAACGGAAATCGACGGCGAGTACTCACTCATCGTCTGCTCTTAGTTCAATAATTTTTTTCGAGATTACTATGCATACCATTCGGCTTGCCGTCATATTATTCGTTGCTGTTATTTTCAGTGAAATTGTTGCAGCGCAGGGAGGATGGAATGTTGATTTTGTCGGTCAGGTTCGTACACGTGGCACAAGCGGATATTCGCAATGCTGGGGATACAACGGACCGGATGGAAAAGAGTACGCGATTCTCGGTTGTTTTTCCGGAACGCAGATCGTTGATATCACGAGCGACACATTAAAAGAAGTCGCTTTCATTCCGGGACCGGCATCCGGCTGGAGGGAAATGAAAGTGTATCAACACTATGCGTATGTCGTTACTGAAGGAAGCGGTGCCGGTATACAAATTATCGATCTTGATTCCTTGAAGCTCGTGAATACGATTACCACACCGCAGGTGCCGACCGGACATACAATTTCCATTGAAGGGAAGACGCTGTATGTGAACGGATCGAAACATGCGAGCGGCGGTATTGTTGCGCTGGATCTGACCGATCCTGTCAATCCTGTCTTTGTCGGCGAGTACCAAACCGAATATGTTCACGATTGTTTCATCAAAAATGATACGATTTATGCAGCGGCAATTTATGGGCAAGGATTAGACATCATCGATGCGACGAATAAAGCAAACATGAAGCGGGTGAGTTTAACGCATTATCCTTATGCCGGCACGCATAATACCGGACTGTCGGATGATGGGAAGTATGTGTTTACAACCGATGAGATCAATTCCAATCCGGACCAGAACGGAAATCTATTGCGCATCTGGGACCGAACGGACGTGACGAATCTGAAACTGGTCGGATCGTATGTCGCCCGTCCGCATACGATTGTTCACAACATTCATATCAAAGGAAACTACGGATACCTTGCGCATTATTCGGAAGGAGTTCGAATTCTCGATCTTCGGTATCCCGAAATTCCGGTGGAGGTTGGATATTATGATACGTTCGTCGGAAGCGTGAATTCGTACGTTGGAGCATGGGGAACATTTCCATATTTCAATTCCAATACAGTGATCATCTCTGATATGCAGCAGGGATTGTTTGTCATCCGGTTTGCCGGACAGAATGGTTCTATCGCCGCTGCCCGAGCCGTCATTACGGTGAAAGATTCGGTAACCCAACTGCCTATTGGCGGAGTGCGAGTTGCGCTGCCGGGAAGGCCGGACACATTGGTGACGGATAATGAAGGGAAAGTAAAATTCGGTTTGCTTGTTGATACTGTCACGGCAACATTTTCACAGTCGAATTATGCCGTCGGTTACATCACGCGTCAGGAGAAACTCGTGCTGCAGTTTGATACACTTGTTTCGCAAACGGTGTTCATGAATCAGGCTCAAAACGGTTCTTTAAAAATAACCGTAGTCAATACATCCACCAATTCTCCTATCAGGAACTTCAACGTGAAGATCGCTCAAACTCCGATTGTTGGAAAGACAGATTCGACCGGATCATTCATCGTGCCGCAACTATTGGAAGGGAAAACTTTTTCCGTTATTGCAGCTCAATGGGGATATACGGCGGATACGATCGATGTTCAGATTATCGGCGGGATAGAAAATACAGCACACTTTCCGCTGCAGGTGAATGGATTGGATGATTTTGAGATCGACCGTGGATGGGAATCCGGCAGCGTTTCGGATTCGGGAAACTGGGGACGATGGCAGCGCGGCTTGCCCTCACTGATCTCGATTATTAGCAAGGTTGTGCAGCCGGGGAGCGATCACACGGAAAATGGAGGACTTTGCTGGGTGACGGGTCCGACCAACAATACAACGGATAATGTGGAAGGAAGAGCAACGTTCACTTCTCCCACGGTGGATATGCTTGAAATGTCGAATCCGGTCCTGCTCTTTTGGAAGTTTAGCGGTACGCGGGCAAATCCTGTGGATGATTCCGTTGCAGTGGAGCTTTCGAACGATAATGGATTGTCGTGGACGATCGCAGAAGTGTATGCCGGTTCGGCACCGCAGTGGACGCAGCATCGGATTGTTTTGAAGGATCATCTAACAGTGACCGGTGCCATGAAAGTGCGTTTCGCAGCACGTGACGCAGGAATTCCGACGCTTTTCGATGCGGCGATCGATGATGTGGAATTCGGCAACGACCTTCAGCTTGGCGTACAGCGGCGATCGCAGCATCAGCCGATGGAATTTTCGTTGCTGCAAAATTATCCAAACCCGTTTAATCCTTCCACGACGATCGCGTTTTCACTCCCGCAGGGATCGCGTGTAACGCTGAAGATCTACGATGTGATCGGAAGGGAAGTGTCAACACTCTTGAATGCAGAATTGCCGTCGGGAGAGTTTCACGTTGAGTGGAATGGTACAAATACTGCTGGAATGACGGTGGAGAGCGGAGTCTTTTTTTATAGACTAGCAGCGGGTGATGTTGTTCAATCGAGGAAAATGCTTTTCTTGAAATGATCGATCCTTAAATGGTTTTCCGCCGGTTAAAGCTTTTAAACGGCTCTCGATCATTTTCGAGAGCCGTTCGTATTTTAAACTTGAGTCCGCCCGCATATTGTTTTACATTTGGCAAACAGCAATCACCTCTTACTAATTGACAATCGTATGAATGCTTTTCCATTTCTTCTCGGTGCGTTGTGCGTCATGGTGATCATGTATCGTTACTACAGCGCATTTATTTCTGCAAAGATCATTGCTTTCGACGATACCCGGATCACTCCTGCACATCAATTCAACGATGGACAAAATTATCATCCAACGAATAAATGGGTCCTGTTCGGCCATCATTTCGCCGCCATTTCAGGAGCGGGCCCTCTCATCGGTCCGGTGCTCGCCGCACAGTTCGGATTTCTTCCAGGGTTTCTCTGGCTGTTGATTGGCGTGGTGATCAGCGGCGCTGTGCACGACTTTACGGTTCTTGCCTTATCCATACGACGCAACGGCAAATCGCTTGCGGAGATTGCGCGGAAAGAGGTAAGCCCGCTTGCCGGAACTATCGCGTCCATCGCCATCCTGTTCATAATTGTGATTGCCCTTGCCGGACTCGGTATGGCGGTGACCAACGCATTACACGAAAGCTCGTGGGGGACGTTCACTATTGCAATGACCATTCCGCTGGCGCTATTCGTTGGATGGTATATGAATAATTTCCGCAAAGGAAAGATTGCTGAAGCAAGCTACATCGGCGTATTCGGTGTGCTGTTGTGTGTGTTCCTTGGCGGATATGTTCCTGATTCATTTCTTGGACCGTATTTCACTCTATCACGAACAGCAATCATCAATTGGATGGCGGCATACGGATTCCTTGCATCGATCTTGCCTGTTTGGCTGTTGTTGGCACCGCGGGACTATCTCAGTTCCTACATGAAGATCGGCACGGTGACGGGTCTTGTCATCGGTGTTTTTATCGTGATGCCGGATCTGAAGATGCCGATGGTGACCATGTTCGCGGAGGGGGGTGGTCCGATCATTCCGGGAAAATTGTATCCGTTTGTCTTTGTGACGATTGCCTGCGGTGCGATTTCTGGATTTCACTCGTTGATCGCATCCGGCACAACACCAAAGATGATTATGAAAGAATCAGATTCCCGATTCATCGGCTACGGTGCGATGCTCATTGAAGGATTGGTTGGAATTATTGCATTGATTGCCGCCTGTTCACTTCATCCCGAAGATTATTTTGCGATTAATGTGCTGCCGGCAAAATTTGCAACGCTCAATATGACTCCGGTAAATTTAGATGAACTTGCACGAGAGGTAGGAGAAACAATTGCTGGCCGGCCGGGAGGAGCAGTTTCCCTTGCCGTTGGGTTTGCACAAATATTTTCCGCTATTCCAGGGATGAAAAGCCTGATGTCATACTGGTATCATTTCGCGATCATGTTCGAAGCGCTCTTCATCCTTACGACTATCGATGCCGGTACCCGTGTGGGACGTTTCCTGGTACAGGAATTCCTGGGAAAATTTCACAAACCATTCGAACGGACGAACTGGTGGCCGGGGGCTTTAATCAGCACCGGTGTGATCGTAATCTCGTGGGCATATTTCATCCACACCGGGAATGTCAGCACCATTTGGCCGATGTTCGGCGTGGCGAATCAGTTGCTGGCTGTCGTCGCGCTCTCCGTTGTGAGCACGGCTATTATCAATGCCGGAAAACAGAAATACGTATGGGTAACCGGAATTCCTCTGCTGTTTGTTGCCACAACAACATTGACCGCGGGCGTCATCAATATTACGGACAATTTCTGGCCACTTACGAACGATCCATCAACAGCCTCGCAGGGATACGTGAACAGCTTTTTAACGCTGATCATTATCATTTGTGCTATCATTATTTTAATCGACTCGATTAAAAAATGGTACCGCGTGCTGGTGAAAAAGGAATTTGTGATCGACGGGAAGGTCGTGGATGGGTCTGCTCCTGGATTTGTGCCGCCCGGGTATGGCTTGGGATAAAAGGACTCCGTATCAACAATAGCCATGTCAGCAGAGCATTTTTGGCGATGGAGAAATCTAAGAACAGATTTTCCCAAAGGTCCGAAGGACTCCTTTGGAGGATCCCTTTGGCGAAGCCATCACTTCGTGACGGGACTCGTCGCTATTTGGAAAAAATATGTAACTCCCATTTCGAATCTCCGACGCAGTCGGGGTGAGAAATCTCAAAACAGAATTTCCCAAGTTGAAAACCGACTAAATTTTTCGTATTATCATAAAACCACAATAGAAAACCTCCGGCGGTTTGACCACTGCGGAGGTTTTTGTGTATCATAACGACCATCCGATTGAACGAGAGTAATGCCAAAACGAACAGATATCAAATCCATTCTTATCATCGGCAGCGGTCCGATTGTCATCGGCCAGGCTTGCGAATTCGACTATTCCGGAACCCAAGCATGCAAAGTCCTTCGCGAGGAAGGATACAGGATTATCCTGATCAACAGTAATCCTGCGACGATCATGACCGATCCCGAACTAGCCGATGCTACATATATTGAACCGATCACACCGGAAATTGTGGAAATGATTATCGAACGGGAACGGCCCGACGCAATCCTTCCCACGATGGGTGGGCAGACCGCATTGAATACGGCGGTTGCACTTGCGGAACGGGGAGTGCTGGAAAAATACAATGTGGAATTGATCGGAGCGAATCTGCAGGCGATTAGAAAAGCGGAAGACCGGCAGCTCTTTAAGAAAACAATGACGGAAGTCGGTCTTGAAATGCCGCGCGGTGGATTCGTCTATACACTTGATGAGGCGTTAAAGGTGGCACAGGGGATCGGTACGTTTCCGATTATAATTCGTCCCTCCTTCACCATGGGCGGCAGCGGCGGAGGGATTGCCTATAATATTGAAGAGTTCAAATCGATCGTCGAAAACGGATTGATTCAGAGTCCGACGCATGAAGTGCTGGTGGAAGAATCTGTGTTGGGATGGAAAGAGTACGAACTGGAAGTGATGCGCGATACGAAAGACAACGTCGTGATCATTTGTTCCATCGAAAACTTCGATCCCATGGGTGTGCACACAGGTGATTCGATCACCGTTGCGCCGGCGCAAACACTAACGGACAAAGAATACCAGTACATGCGCGATGCCGCGTTGAAAGTGATGCGCGCCATTGGTGTGGATACCGGCGGATCGAACGTGCAGTTTTCGATGAATCCTGCGAACGGGAAGATGTATGTGATCGAAATGAATCCCCGGGTGTCGCGAAGTTCCGCACTCGCCTCCAAAGCGACCGGCTTCCCGATTGCGAAGATCGCTGCGAAACTTGCGGTTGGTTATTCGCTGGATGAGATTCCAAACGATATCACCAAACTGACCCCCGCATCCTTCGAGCCGACGATCGATTACACCGTGGTAAAGATCCCGCGATGGGATTTTGAAAAATTCAAAGGCGTTGATGATACGCTTGGCGTGCAGATGAAATCCGTCGGCGAAGCGATGGCATTCGGCCGCACATTTAAAGAGGCGCTGCAAAAGACACTGCGCTCGCTGGAACAGGGGAGATTCGGTCTGGGTGCGGACGGTAAGGACCATTTTGATATTGATGCATTGTCCAAATCTCAAAAAATTACCTGGCTGAAAAAGGTGAAGGAGCAGCTGCGGAAGCCGAAGGCGAACAACATCTTTTATCTCCGATATGCGTTCCAGCTCGGTCAAACGATTGAGGAAGTCCATGCACTGACGAAAGTGGATCCGTGGTTCCTTTTCAATATAAAACAGATTGTGGATCTGGAACAGGAATTGAAGAAAGTCTCTTTTGCAGATGTCACGAAGGAAGTATTGAGAAAAGCAAAAGAGTACGGTTATTCTGACCGGCAACTGGCGCGGTTGTGGCAAACGGAAGAGGGAAAAGTCCGAGAATTACGAAAACATCTCGGCGTGCTGCCTGTCTTTAAAATGGTGGATACCTGTGCGGCCGAATTTGAATCCAATACACCGTATCATTATTCAACCTACGATCAGGAGAACGAATCACTCCGCTCAGACAAGAAGAAAGTGATCATCCTTGGCGGCGGACCGAACCGGATTGGCCAGGGGATCGAGTTCGATTATTGCTGCGTGCACGGTGTAAAATCCCTCCGCGAGGAAGGATATGAAACGATCATGATCAACTGCAATCCCGAGACCGTTTCCACCGATTATGATACGACCGATAAACTGTATTTCGAGCCGCTCACTGTTGAAGATGTGCTGAACATTTGCGAGTGGGAACAACCCGAAGGAATCATTGTCAGCTTCGGCGGACAAACACCGCTGAAGATTGCCAAGGCGCTGGAAGCGAACGGTGTGCGGATCCTCGGCACATCCACGGAAGGGATCGATCTTGCGGAGGACCGGGAACGGTTCGGCGATTTATTGCGTAAAAATAAGATTGAACATCCGAAATACGGCACGGCATATTCGGTGAAGGATGCGCTGCTGGTGGCGGAAGAGATCGGATATCCCGTTCTCGTCCGTCCTTCGTATGTGCTGGGCGGCCGTGCGATGCAGATCTGCTATACCAGTGATGCGCTCAAACAGTATATGAAACTTGCGGTGGATGTTTCTCCGGAAAAACCGATTCTGATCGACTGTTTCCTGGAAGATGCATTTGAGTTTGATGTGGATGCAGTGTGCGACGGAGATGATGTACTGATTGGCGGAGTGATGGAGCACGTGGAAGAGGCGGGAATCCACTCCGGCGATAGTTCCAGCGTTCTTCCTCCATTCATGCTGAAAGATGATAAACTGGAAGAGATCATGGAGATCACCAGAAAACTTGCGTTTGCGCTTCATGTGCAGGGATTGATTAATGTGCAATACGCAATGAAGAACAATAAGGTATATGTGCTTGAAGTGAATCCGCGCGCTTCCCGCACGGTGCCGTTCGTTGGCAAAGCAACAGGGCTGCCGCTGGCGAAGATAGCGGCAAAAGTGATGGTCGGGAGGAAACTGAAAAGTCTTGGTGTACTCGATTTCGATTTCCGGAAAGTGAAGCACATGTCAATGAAAGAATCGGTTTTTCCGTTCAACAAATTTCCCAAAGTGAAAATGTTCCTTGGACCGGAAATGCGTTCCACCGGCGAAGTGATGGGCATATCGCAATCGTTTGGCGCTGCTGTTGCCAAAGCGCAACTGGCGGCAGGAAATCCTCTGCCGAAAGAAGGGACCATCTTCGTCAGTGTGAACAACAACGACAAGACGCCGGAGACCATTGGCATTATGAATGAATATGTCAATCTCGGATTCAAGATTATCGCTACCGAAGGAACGACGAAATTCCTGACTGCAAACGGCATTGATGCAAAGTCGGTCTTTAAGGTTAACGAAGGGCGTCCAAATATTGTCGACGCAATCAAAAACGGTGAAGTGCAGATGGTGATCAACACGCCGCTTGGCGAAGAATCACGGTACGATGAATACTCCATCGGTTGGGCGGCCATTCAGCAGCGGATCGCTTTTATCACAACGTTATCCGCGGCAGCGACCGCCGTAAAAGGTATCGAACGGATCAAACAGGGGAAACTGAATGTTCGTTCTATTCAGGAATACCATCAATCATAATCTCGGCGAGGCCGGTTCATTCTTCATTGGACCGGCACCGCCATAGTTCCCATGCCACGACTCAAAATCGATCTTCCCGCATCGTATCACTTCACCACCGAAATACCCATTCGCATTACCGACATCAATTACGGCGGACATCTCGCAAACGATGCTGTCCTTTCTATTTTGCACGAAGCACGACTGCGATTGCTTGTCCAGCACGGATGGACGGAAATGAATATCGACGGTGTGAGCATCATCATGTCGGACTCCGCGATCGTTTACAAATCTGAAGGATTTTACGGGGAATCGCTCCGGATACAGATTGCCGTCAGAGATTTTAGCAGATTTGGATGTGATTTTTATTATCTTATCCGGGAACGGGAAAGCGGGCGGGAAGTAGTGCATGCAAAGACCGGGATCGTGTTCTATAATTATGAGCATCGCAAGGTCGCGAGCGTTCCGGAAAAATTCCAGAAGCAGTTTCAATGAGCAATCCAGTATCCAATTTCGTTCATTATGAAAACAAACTCCCGAACGCTGCGGCTCTTTCTTCTCTGCCTCCTTTGGATTGCCGCACTTAGCGCACAAGAAACAGATGAGGCCGTTGAACCGGAAAAAAAGAAGGAACGGTTCGCCATTGCTTTCGGTGCGGCTGCAGGCAATTTTGCCAACGATGCCGCCAATTTCACTTCTATCTATTCCAACCGCAGCATTTCCAGAATCTATTTTGCCGGTATCGGCAGTTCATCATTCCTTTTCGTGGGGAAATACCGGGAGTTCTTTGCGCATGGTAGTTCAAAAGTAGAGAATATCGCCGTTACGGGCAAAGCGGAGTGGAAGCAGAAATTCTACAGTGCGGGTATTCGCGTCCGTTCCAACGATCAACCGATCTACGCAGAAGTCCTTTATGTTATCACAAGAGCTGAAGAGTCATTGACAACGGTGGACCCGGTAGTACAAGAATTGACGAGCCGGTATGAGACAGAAAATAAAGGAGTGGGATTTGCTGTTGGTTTTGCTTTAAAACTGATCGGTCCGATCGGGATCTATGCGGAGGGAGAATTCTCTGCTATGCTTCGCGGAGGACGAAATCCGCAAGGCAAGGCCGATCCTGAACTCGGCGGATTTTGTGCAAGTGCCGGTCTCTTTTTTGCATTGTAAGGAGTTGATTATGAAGAATCTTACTATCGCTGTTCTATTGTCTCTACTGTTCTATGCGTGCACATTAGACGAAGAACCGGAAATAGTCCCGGTGGAATATTCTTCATTGAAAATGCAGCCGGAACAGGATTCACTCTTTCTTCGTGCAAATGCCGAATCCCGTCAAGTTTCCCTCATCGGTGCGATTATCAATACCACGGAAAAAACATTGAGGAACACCGGTGTGATGGTGGATCTTAACTATACAATCCGCACGATCGATACAGTTTTTCAGGGGGTGGATGTGGCGGGAGCAGAATGGATCACGACGAATTCGGATGTTGCCTCTGTTTCGAAAGGACTCATCACCGCTCGTAATCCAGGATATGCCCAGATCTACGCCCGTGTCGGAAATACGACTTCGAATTTTCTTGTTGTGAATGTTCGTGCGGTCGATACCGCACCCGGTCTGTCGCTTGATCCGCCGGAGACGATACTTATTTTTGAAGATCATACGACGATATCGGGGTATGTTCAGCAGGGAGCGATCCTGCGCGTGATCGAGCCGGACTCCGGACTTGATACGAACAATGTTATCTATACTACAGCAGGGACGTTCATCGTCCCGGTGATTGGATTGAATCAAGGGATCCGGTTGATAACCGCACGCGCAACGAATCCGAACAATGCTGCGCTTTTCACTGAACGGCAAAAAACAGTAATTTATTATCAACCGTATACGATTGAGGCAGATAAAATTGTTGGGAACTGGCTTGGAACAACGCTCGGTAAAAATTTTAATTTCAGAATCACTCACAGTCCCATACCGTTGCGGTATGATATCGAAGGGAAACTGGACATTCAATTTGAAGGAGTCGGTCTCGTGCGCGATATCGATCTAATTGGATTTCTGAACCCAAATGGGACGATCAGCGCAACACTTTCAAAATCCACCAATGGATTTTCCATTTCCGGGAAATTTGACGGTTATTTCAAGACCACCGGCACAGGTGAAGGAAGTTACAGCGCCAAAGCTGAAAAATCCGGCTGGCCGAAAATCAGTTTTAAAGAGAAATGGACTGCAGTAAAACTTCCATGACCGATTTCCGCATTCTTCTTTCAGTTTTCGTCCTAACAATTTTCGCAGCCTGCGGCGTTACTCAACCAGTTCGTCCGATTGAAGTAGGGAGCACAGAAATTACCGCTTCGCTGGGGGGACCGATTATTCCGGTCGGGGATATTGCATTTCCCGTTCCTTATCTCAACCTCGGCGCTCAATATGGATATCATCAGAATTTCACTTTGTTCGGTAATGCGCACATTACGGCGTTATTGTTCAAGGATATTGGTTTCGATGGGGGTGCGGCGGCGCGAATCGTTTCTGAAGAAGGTCTTCGGCCCGATGTGACGGTGAACGGCAGAGCATATTTTTTCTGGGATGCATTCCGAGGAAATTCTATCCGTGTTTACCCCGCAGCATCGTTGACCGGCAGTTATTCCTTAAACGAACGATCATTGCTGTACTTTGGAGTTGATAATCTAGTGCAACTATCGGATGCGTCGGTTTTCGTATCACCGTTTGCCGGATATAGTTTTCCAATTAGTGGAACCATGGTCATGCAGGTTGAAACGAAATGGGTGGCGATGAATCACGATACGCGTCACGGAATTTTCGAGGGAATTGCATCGATCGGCGGGAATGGGAACATGGGCTTGTATATTGGATTTCAGTACGGATTGAAATGAAAAACTCAGTCATTTCGAATCCCGATGCTGGGAGCTTTTCCCAAAACAGATCGGGATGAGAAATCTCAGAGTAAAAGGCTAGATTTTCCCGAAGGTCCGAAGGACTCCTTTGGAGGATCCCTTTGGGACTCATCGCAACGTAAAAAAATATGGAGCTCCTCGAATTGACAGTGATTGATGTTGTTATCAAACAATGAAGATGAATTATCTCCCCACAATATATAGAAAGAGTTCACTTCCAGTACAAGAGCATGAAAATGCTTTTGCCGATAAATCAGATTGCTTCGTCGTCCAGAACGACGGGACTCCTCGCAATGACGTTGTGGTTTTCCAACTCTTTTCATTGAAAATCCTATATTGTATTATTTTTGCAGTAGGTATTATTTCCCCCGGCTGTTTTGATCTGGACAATTCTTTGTTCAACAACGACAAACTGGCTTCCTACAATCTTTCTACTACAGTAATTCCTGCATCGCAACGGACTCCAGTCGTACTCATATCTCAAGGGAAGAAGATTTACGGATATTTTATTCAGTCACCAGACACGACCGAAAAGAATGTGATATTGTATAATCATGGAAACAGAGACCATCTGCAATTTTATTGGGACCGGGTGGAACTGTTTTATCAGATGGGATTTTCTGTTTTTATCTATGATTATCAGGGATACGGGATGAGCGAAGGAGAACCGTCCGAAGCGGGGATCTATTCCGATGCGTCGGCAGCGTATCAGTATTTGCGCATCAACCGGCAGATTCCGGACAGTTTGATAACGGTGTATGGGTTTTCTCTCGGCGGAGCACCGGCAACACATCTTGCATCATCTGTTTTTACACCCAAACGGTTCATCCTGGAAGCGGCATTTGCCTCCTCTTCCGCATTGACGCAAAGCGGCACATTGATCGGACTTCCAAGTTCATTTTTTATGGAAGGGAAATACGATAATGCAGAAAAGATCAAAAAAGTGCATGCGCCGGTGTTGATTCTGCATGGTATGGATGATACGTTCATCGACATGGAGAAGAACGGGAAGGTCCTCTACCGCAACGCGAACAATCCGAAAACTTTTATTGCCGTCCCGGGAGCAGGACATTCAGACATCCCGGCGAAAATGGGTTCTACAACATATCGTACTGCAATTAAAAATTTTGTTGTCAATTGAATCTCCGCATTCCATCCCTTCTGGAACTATTTATCTTTATTAGAAGTCATCTCAACAATAACAGGTCATTGCGAGGAGTCCTGTCTTTCGGGACGACGAAGCAATCTTTCTAAAGCTATTAGATTGCTCCGCTGTACGGAGTCCCGTACAGCGGGACTTCGCCAAAAAAAACGGCTCGTCACGAAGTGACCCCTTTGGGGCAATGACAGCGTTTTTGTTTTTGAGATGGGTTCTAGCATGTCCTATCTTCGTCAATATTGTATATTCCGCATTTACATGATACCGTGATCGCTTTAATGATTGTACTATACTATGGTCTTTCAATCTCTTGTTCCAAACTATCAGTTGTGCAAAAAGTAAATTCGTCATGTCACAATGTGATGGCTAAGCCATTGAACTTTTCTCGCTGTACGGGATGCCGTAAAGCGGCATTTCAGCATCTTTAATTTTGATCTACTTTTACTAAAGCAGAATCTAAAGAGCGTGACAAGTTCAGAATGACGGGTTTTACACAATCTGGGAGTATAGGAACGAAAAGAAAATCGGGAGGTTCGATCAAAAGTATTTACTTCAATAGCAAGTCAATACATTGGGTATTATTTGCCATCACGCGTTTACGTGATTGTGTTACCGATTTAATAACGGTATAGTCGAACTGTTCAAACATTGGTTATAAAATTTTCCTACATAGGGGACAGTTGCGATGCTGACACGATTGTTTGATTTACTGCAATACAAACGGGATCATCTCTATCAAAAATGGGGAACAACCACAACATTCTATTGTGGCATTTCTTTCCTAGTAGGATTTACTTTCCAAATTCTCACTGCGCAAATTATCATCAAAGATTCCATCGAAATTATTCCGAAGCGTATAGCATTTGATACAGCACAAGCCTCCACGACGAAAGCACTTCGGGAAAATGAAATTCTTATGCCGGCCAACAGTTATATTGCCGTTAAAGTTGGAAGGACATATGATTCTCGCCGTGGACTTAATGTCGTGGACTTGTTCGTCAATGAAAATGTAATTTCAGATATCTATAGTCATAGTGGTCAAACATTTTTATATGGTCCCTTTCAAGAGGGAACGCCGGTCACATTCGGACTTACTAAGCGACCTCTTCAGCAATGGTTTTGGAAGTATGAATCATCCGGAATGCGAATTACAGCAGGGGCGGAGGGAACTTATGGTGTTTTTCAATGGCTAAACGGTTGGTGGTATGATCGCGCAGATTGCAATCCACCAAGTTGCTGGGCATTGGGTGTTTGGGATTTTCAAGTATCAGTCTCTGTGAATATGTGGCTCGATTGGTTGTCAGTAGAAAGTGATCTGCAGGAAGTAAAATATACTGAAACAACCGCACTCAATATATACCCTGTTGGTAAAAATGGATTCCTATTTCCCCTCCCTTCAGATGCACCTATCACATTCACCATACCACAGAACGATGAGTATGGTACCTTTATCTATAATAACGATACGATCAAGACAGAACATCCAGAGCTGACGGTTCCATTTGGTGACGTGAATGCTGGGAAAGTATATTTTGCCGCAGTCAGAAAAAATCCGACAGCTACGATAGCATGTACAATTGAGGCAAATGTGCAGACAATTCCAGAGGTGACTGGAACGACTGAAGTAATCGTGCAACCTGCACAATCCCTTGTGGATCACTTTGAAGTGACTATGGAGAAAGATACTGTTGCATTTACTGAATCTGGTGCAATAAAAGTGCAGGCAAAAAACGCAGAAAATCAGGACATTGAATTCGGTGCCGACGAGCAGTTGAAATTATCACTTACCACTAATGCTGAATACGGTACATTTATTGATAAACATGGTGATACGTTAAAAACATCGCCGGTTGAGTTAAACCATATTCCTTATGGTGATGCGAACACCGGACTGATACAATTTTCTGCGGTAAAGAAAAATCCAAATGATCCTCTTCTTTGCAAAGTTCAAGTTGAATTGGAGCGTGATGTCACGAGAAAAGGAGAGAAAGAAATACCTGTAGTAGAACAGTCGTTGAAAATAGTCATGGATGGTGTTAGGGAAGTTATTCCCAGGAATTTGATTGGCGCAGCAATCGCACCATTAGCGACGGAAGAAAATAAGAAATATTTTATAGTAAAATTAACCAGAAATAAAGCTGCAGTGTCAAATCACTCTTTTAAATTAACAACTGATTATATTGACGGAACAGGCGGACATGATCATGTGCCTACCGCTTTTGCTCGCAGACCTGAAAATACACAATTACAAAAAAGAAGTAATTATGGATATTTTATCCTCCGAAGAGACCGTATGAATTATGACAGACCATATAATGGAAAAACTCAGGTTGATGGTAGGGAATTATTCGATTATGTCTCTTCAATTTTTGGAGATAGAATTCGTTTGAAAATTGAAACCATGCAATCAAACAAAAAACATTTATTGTGGGATACATTAAGTCTTGCAGAGAAAGTGCCAAGTTTGTCGGTACTTACTGATGGAGAAGATTTGGATCTAATTGGTGGTAGGCCTGAACATAATGCCAACCATAATCATTTTTCAACTCAAGATGTCAGTACTTATGTTCAACGTATTGCGGCCGAATATCGTCAACAATTTCCTAGTGAAAGCGTGTTAAAAATTAACGATATGAGTTTACCATATGGTGGCAGATTCGATATATTTGGGCAATGGAATGGAAATACCGATCATAAATATCATAGAAGAGGAACAGATGTTGACATTCGAAGTAGGTCTATTCCAGATGATGATACATATAGAGACATAAACCATAATGGACAGTATGATAGAGGTGAGCCGATAACTATGGATTTTAATGGCAATGGGGAATTTGATTATACAAACACAGCATTTGAAGAAATTTGTCAAGACAACAACGTTGTAGAAGCAGATCTGGAGTGGCCGGGAGTAATTGGACGCGAACACTATCATTTATATTTTCAACGTTATTGATTTGGAGAATCCTATGCGATATGCCATGTGGGTAGTACCATGTTTCATTTTTTACATTGCCTCTGCCCAAACTGATACACTATATTTTGACAGTGGTACAGATAATTATTTAATAAAATATCTTGGGGAGACAGAAATTGGTCAAGATACTGTTGTGCATTTAATCTATGAACCACCAACCAAGATCAATCCAATAATTAATTGTTTTGTTTCTTCAACTGTAGATGGAAAATACTTGTATCGATATAAAATTACCAATGGTAACTCCGCTGTTCAGAATTTAAGGGAATTCTCTTTGCATTATGACTCAGCAGTATGGATTGAAAGCAGAACGCCTCTTTCAAGCTGGAGAAATCGAGGTCGTCAAATAGTAGATTATTCTATTATCGATAATCCAAAAACAGTCTACAGCTGGGTGTGGCGAGGTGACCAGGGGCTCGAATCAACTTGGTATGTTGATAGTTGCATTATAACAAGTGATGGATTACCATCGTTTATGGATTCCTATAGTCAGGCCAAAACACGCACGTGGTCCTGGCCTGCTGGAGGTCCAAATAACAAAGATACTATTGCTTCTGATATCAGAATTCAATTGTTGCGATTGAGATCCTATCCGAACGACAATGTTTATCGGAAGACAATTGGTCCGAAAATGCCACCGAGAGCATTTCCACCAATATTATTTATTGACTCCCTCATCTCCTACAAACACCAATCCCGCGCACTCGGTTGGATCGATAATGATGGCATAATGAACAGCATGGATCAAAAACTGGAGAATGCCAAAAAACAGTTGGAGAAAGGTAACACGAATGCTGCTGCAAACATTGTCCAATCATTTATCAACGAAGTAGAAGCTCAAAAAGATAAGCATCTTTCAAGCGAAGCGTATGCGTTGCTGAAATACAATGCAGAGTATTTACTGGAAAAGCTGGGAGGGAAATGACGATGAAATTATTCATGATGATGGTCTGTTTTTCGGTAATGGGCTTCTCTCAACATTTGATCCCGTTTGCTTCCCAAAACAATACGATTGAACTTTCTGTGACCAATGTTGCCGCTTTGAATGCAGGGAAACTATCTATCGCACTGGTGAAACTGCCGGATTGGTTAACTGTTTCGAAAAGCAGCGATGATATGGTGGATCTTCAATCCGGAGAATCAAAACATGTGCAATTTGTTTTTTCCGTCAACAAAACCGCACCTGTTGGAAAAGTAGAAAAACTCCATGTTGTTATCTCGTCCGAAAGCGGAGAACAGTGGACAAAAGATATTGCGATACAAGTCGCCGCTCCCGAGCGGTATGAGCTGTTTCAGAACTATCCCAATCCGTTCAATCCTGCAACGACGATAAGTTATCAACTGCCGGTGAGCAGCACTGTCTCTCTTAAAGTGTTTGATATTCTCGGAAAAGAAGTCGCTACACTGGATGAAGGGATAAAAGAAGCGGGATATTACCAACAAAACTGGAATGCCGGAGGAATGGCAAGCGGAATGTATCTTTATCAATTATCCTTTCAGAACCAACAAGGGGAGATGGAGCATTACCGGAAGAAATTATTGCTGCTGAAATAACCTAAAAAGAAACGGCGGCTTTCGCCGCCGTTATCCAATCTGCCCGGGCTCCTTATTCCTCATTCCAAAAAACCTCATAATATGATTGAGACCTCTAAAAAGTCCCAAATTGATTTCATTCCCTAACGGGGCCACTTTGGGAGAATCTCGTTTTTTGCTAAAATTTATGTCTGAGATTTCTCGTCCCGCACTTGATTACACATTATGGCGGGACTCGAAATGACCATGAAAAAATAATATTTCAGTAGTCTCTGATTATATCTCCTTACCCGGAAGAGTAGATTCGACTCGCCGCAGTTCTTTGTGTTTGCGGGGAAGTTCTTGCATCCTCAGTTCCAGTTCTTTTTGCAGCTTTTCCATTTGCGGCTCAAAATGGAAATTAAAATTCCCCGGCATGTGTCCCTGCCAGTAATACTCATCATCATCCCGCTCATCGGAAATCTCCAGTGACACGGTGTTCTTTTTCCCTTTGCGGATCAGTTCCACATTCACTTTATCTCCTTCTTCCAGATCGGAAAGAGCATCGTGAATATCGCCGATATTATTGATCGTTTCATCGCCGATCTTTATGATGATATCACCTGCTTTCATCCCTGATTTTGCAGCATTTTCATCCTTTTCCACTTCGGTCACTAAAACACCTTTGCCGCCGGGCACTTCAAAATACTCGCCGAGCTGCTTGGGAAGGTCCATTAGTTCCATCCCTTCAATATCTCTCTCCGACATATTGACGAGCACACGTGCAGCACGCGGAGCAGCGAAGGCAAACGGCATGCGCATCCTGTTTTTTCCGACGATGACGGTGAGTGATTTGTTTTCGCCGTTCCGGTTGATCTTCACTGTGGCTTTCGTGCCTGGTTTTGTTCCGGTCACCGCCTCTGTCAGATCTTCCGCCGCTTCGATTTTCTTCCCGTTGAATTCAACAATGACATCTTCTTCTTTCAAACCAGCGGAGTCTGCAGGGCTCTCTTCTACCACTTCATTGACGTACGCGCCTTCTTTGATCTTCAATTCATGGTCGCGCGCAAACTTCGGCGTCACATCCTGAATGCCGACACCGAGCCATCCCTGTTTTTTGGATGAACTGCGGCGTTCTTTGGTGTCGTTCTGTGCAGCTTCGGCAGTGAATGCGAGCATGCAGACGAACATCAATAACGCAGTGATGTATCTGTTTTTCATGGAACCTCCTGTGTAACGATTAATGATCGGGGTCTTGTGGAAAATTAGACGGTGTGAGGTAAAGAATGTTCCTATGTCACAATCGATGGAAAATTACATTGCGGATTGTAGCAAAACAGCATAATTCTTCATAAGTTCAATGGCAATACAGCAGCGTTCGTTCGAAGTGATGAATTCTTCCGACAATTATGAAAAATCAGAAAAAAACAGTTTTTCTCGCGGCGATCGACATAGGCACCAATTCTTTTCACATGGTGATTGTCAGCATTGAGCCGGGGAAATCGAAATTCAAAGTGATCGACCGGGTGAAAGAGAGCGTGCGGCTCGGTTCCGGATCGACGGATATGAAATATCTTTCGCAGGAGGCGATCAATCGGGGAATCGAAACGCTTCGCCGGTTTAAAAAGATCGCCGATGCGTATGATGCTCCCATCCGTGCAATTGCTACCAGTGCAGTGCGGGAAGCACTGAACCAGAATGATTTCATTCGCCGCGTGCTGGCGGAACTGGAGATTAAGATCGAGATTGCCTCCGGGTTTGAAGAAGCGCGACTGATTCATTTGGGTATTTTGCAGGCGTTGCCGGTGCATGACAAAACTATTTTTATGATGGACATCGGCGGCGGCAGCACGGAATATCTTGTCGGGAAAAAAAGGGAGATCTATTACGACAATAGTCTGAAACTCGGAGCCATCCGGCTGACTCAGAAATTCTTTGCAGAACAGGAACTGGAACCGAAAAAACTGAAAGAATGCCGCGAGTATGTCGCCGGTTCGCTGTATCCCGTCGTTCGTACAGTGAAAAAAAGGAAATTTGATATCGCAGTCGGCAGTTCGGGGACGATCATGGCTATTGCCAGAATCATCCGTCTTCGACGCGGCGATTTTTCGGACAGTGCGATGAACGGATTCACCTTTACGGCGAAGGAATTATACAGTGTTGTAGATTCGCTGTGCAAAGCAAAAACAGTAAAACAGCGGATGAAGATTGGGGGACTGGATTCTTCCCGTGCGGACATTATCATCGGCGGGGCGATCATTCTGGAGCAAACGTTCCGGTCGCTGAAACTGAAAGAGATGATGGTTTCCGAGTTTGCATTGCGCGAGGGGATCATTCTGGACACGATTGAAAAACAGTATTATGGAAAAGAGTTTCATGCGTTCGACAATATCCGTTACCGTTCCGTGCTGCATCTGGCTGAATCATATCGGTATGAGAAGGAGCACTCGCATCATGTTGCTGCACTTGCGGTGAAGATCTTCGATCAGACACAGAAACTGCATAAGTTAGAGAAACGGGAACGGGAGTTCCTGGAAGCAGCGGCTCTATTGCACGAAGTCGGTATTTTCATTTCTCATTCCAATCACCATCGTCATTCTCATTATTTGATCCGGAACAGTGAATTGCTGGGATACACTGATAATGAAAAAGAGATTATTGCGAATGTGGCGCGGTATCACCGCAAATCGCATCCCAAGCCAAAGCATGAGAATTTTATTTTACTTTCTGGCGAGGATCAGCAATTAGTCCGAAAACTCTCCGGGATTATGAGAATTGCGGACGGACTGGACCGGACGCACACTAATTCCGTCAGCGATATCACCGTATCAAAGTCCGGCAAGACAGTAACCATGCAGTTAAAAAAAGGGAAAGGGAAGAATGTGGAAATGGAGGTCTGGGGTGCCGACCGAAAAAAACAGCTTTTCGAAGAAGTGTTTGATATCACTGTACATATTTCTGCATAAAAAAAATTCTGATACATGGCAAAATCCAAACAAGAGATATATCGATTTACTTCAACGCTCGAAAAGTCCGACAATAAATTATGGGGATGCCATTTCCGCATCCCGAAAAAGATCGCGATCATGTTGTCAGAACCGGGTTCGCGGCGTGTGGTCTGCACATTAAACGGCAAAGAGACTTATCAATGCGCCATTCTACATTTTAAGACAGGATTGCCGGTCATTTCCGTGAACAAGAAAGTCCGGGATTCGTTGGGGGTGACGTTCGGGTCTGATGTTGACGTTAGTTTGACGAAAGACACAAGTGATTATGGTCTGCCGCTGCCCGAAGAACTAATGGAAGTGTTTCGGCAGGATAGCGAAGGGAAGAAACTGTTTCATGCATTGACACCGGGGAAACAGCGGACCTTATTGTATATTATCGGCAATGTGAAAGATCCCGAAAAGCGCGTCATTCGCTCGCTGGCGATCGTCCGGCATTTGAAAGAAAACAAAGGTTCGATTGATTATAAAAAATTGAATATCTTGCTCAGAAATCCGTTCCCGATGAAATGAAGCGGCAAGTGAATATTAACCGGATTATTCATGGAAGAGTTCTGAAAAATTAAAACCGGTTTCAAAAAATACCTAATCATTGTCATTTCGATCCCCGATTGTTTTTTATCGGGGAGAGAAATCTTGTTTTTGCTTTCAATGATACAATCGAGATTCCTCACTCGTCCCTTTTACCGACACGAAGTGTTCCTTCGGAATAGCTTCCCTTCGGGAGGGACTTCGTTCGGAATGACAAAAATGTAATTACCCTTGATGTCACGTCAAGGAATTTATCGAGAATCACAACAACAGTTCTGCAAACTCTTTTTCCGAATGTCTCCTTCTCTAAAAAAACTGCTTTTCGCAAAACAATTCCGCTCCATCATCGCCGCAGTGGCGGGATTGTTGTGTGCATACTTTATCGCAAATTCCACGCTCGGCAAAGTGGTGGAAGTGAATGCACTGGATGTGCAGTTCCGCATAGCTCAGAACACACGGACTCCGGACACGAACATTGTCATTCTTACCATCGATCAGAACAGTTTACAATATTTTAAACGGACAGCGCGAATCAGCTGGCCGTGGCCGAGGGACTTCTATGCGTTGACGACTCAATATCTTGCGAATGCCGGAGCGAAGGCGATTGTATACGATTTTCAGTTCACGGAACCGGATGAGGAACGAACTAATTCTGTCGGTAATACTGATAGTCTTTTCGGAACTTCAATCCGCACTGCGGGGATTGTCTATCTCGCTGCAATTTTAACGCATCAGGAAGAAGAAGATCAGCCCGGAGATCCGTTGGTGAAATTCCCTTCCGTTGCTTCGACCGTGCAGGAAACAGAGCATTATAGTTTTGATAAAGCGTATTCACCGCTCATACAGTTTCAGGACGGTGCGAAAGGGGTGGGAGTTGTCAATTTCATTCCGGATGAGGATGGAGTGTACCGCAACATCCCGCTTCGCTACAGCTACCAGGGAAAACAGTTGTATGCTCTCTCTTATCATGTTTACTCCGATCTGTTTGGAACCGCTGCATCAATCGATCAGTTAGTGCAATCGCCGTATTTGGTATACTGGTACGGTAAGGGAGGACCTGATGGAGTGTTCAAATATTATTCGATCCATTCGGTGATCGTTTCAGCATTTAAAGCAACCGCAGGAATGGTACCGGATGTTCCGCCAGCCACCTTCAAGGATAAAATCGTGTTTATCGGATCGAATGCGCCGAGCCTGTTCGACCTAAAAAACACTCCTTTTACGTATCTGGAGCCATATCCCGGAGTAGAGATTCATGCGACAGCAATGAGCAATTATCTCAACAAGGATTTCATCCACGAACTCTCTTTTCACTGGATTTTGTTCATCAGTCTTCTGCTCTCCGCCGTGATATCGTATCTCTCAAACTATTTTGAGAATATTGTCATCAGTACATCGGGACTTATTATTACTGCGGTACTGTTTTTCTTTGCGGTAACGCAGCTGTTCCTTCGTGAACTGATCTGGATCCATGCGGTCTTTCCGCTCTTCTCCATGGTGCTCACATATGTGATTTCCATCGGATGGAATTTTGCAACGGAAGGGAGGAACAAACGACAGATTCAGAAAATCTTCGGACAGTTCGTCAATCCGCATGTGGTGAAACAACTGAGTGCCGATCCGGAACGGGTGGAACTTGGCGGAGAAGAAGTGGAAGCGTCCATCATGTTCTCGGATATCGAAGGATTCACGTCGATCTCTGAAACAAAAAAACCGAAAGAGCTGGTTGAATTCCTCAATAACTATTTTTCCACAGCGAACGATATCTTCTTTAAGCATGACGGAACGATCGACAAGTTTATCGGCGATGCAGTAATGGTGCAGTTCGGCATACCGTTGAAGAATCCGAATCACCGGCTGCTGGCGACGAGAGCGGCGTATGAATTTTCCCGGGTTGTGTACAACATGACACGCGAAGCGAGAGAAAAAGGAGAACCGGTTTTTTCTACACGGATCGGCATCAATTCCGGAACGATGGTCGTTGGGTACATTGGCGGACGATCGAAGAAAGAATATACGGTCATCGGCGATACGGTGAATCTGGCATCAAGACTGGAAGGAGTAAACAAATATTACGGCACGTCGCTGATGATCAGCGAATCCACCGCCACCGAACAGGTAACGGACGAGTTCCTGCTCCGCGAAATGGATACTATGCGGGTGAAAGGGAAAAAACTTCCGATCAAGATCTTCGAAGTGGTCTGTAAGAAGGAAGAGATCACCGAACTGCAATTGAAAAAGGTGCAAACATTCGAAGCGGGATTGAAGCTCTACCGTGAGCAGCACTGGAATGATGCGATCTCGATGTTCCGCACCGTCCTGAACCAGCATCCGGAGGACTTTGCGTCGACAATGTACATTGAACGATGTGAAGAGTTCCGGAAACATCCCCCGTCAAAGGATTGGGACGGCGTGTATGTGATGACGTCAAAGTAGCCGGACAATTGTCCAGTCTCTGAATGAAGAAAAATATTTTGATTAATAGAACCAGAGGTGACTATGAAGCAAATAGTGTCAACTGAAAAACCCCATATCGATGTCATTCCGAGGAGCGGAGCGACGAGGAATCTCGTTTTTGTTCCCAAATTATTATTAGAGATTTCTCGCTTGTCCCATTGGGGCTTCGCTCGAAATGACCATGGACAAAGAATATTTCAGAGATCTCAAATACTTATTTTCATTGTACTGTTGAGCGGACTGATGTCCGCGCAAAAAATGCAGACAACGCAGCCGACCAATTATCTGCGTGAAGGGCCGGCGTCATATTTTCAGATTGTTGCAGCCCTTCCGGCACAGACTGAAGTGAATAAGATTGAACAGCAAGGAAGTTGGGTGAAAGTAACAACAGGTGAGAACGATCTTGGATGGCTCTCCGAAAACAGTTTTGTCACTCGGTCAGGGACCGGAGCACGCGATGCGAGTATCATCAAAGGGAAAACCACCACGCGCGCATCGCGCGCCGAACTTGCTGCTGCGGTGAAGGGCTTCGGAAAAAAATATGTCTCCGGCAGTACCATGGAAGGGCGGGACATTAGTAAATATTCCGAACCCGTCGTGACCGGAGATGAAATGGAACAATTCGAACACAGTTTTACCGTCGAACCGTTTCGGGGATATATGAGCGTTGAAAAGCCGTTCGATCTCCGTTTCCATGAAGAAGGTATCGGATTGGGAATTGCACAGAAGATTGCCGTGCAAAAAGGGATCGTTCAGGATCGTGCAGCGATGCTCTATATTAATAAGATCGGCAATCGTCTTGCCAAATATACTAAAGCGTATGATCTTGGATTTCGTTTCCATATCCTGAACGACCCTCTGGCCGGCGCGTTTGCCGTTCCGGGTGGATACATCTTTATTACCAGGGGAATGATTCGCACCTGTACCAATGAGGCGGAACTGGCGGCGGTGATTGCACATGAAATGGTCCACGTTATTCAGCGCCACGGCATCAAGGAGTTGACGAAGAGTCAGGCAAAAATCAAATCCGAAGCAGCATTTGCCGAATTGGAAGAAGAGACCGGACCGATGGGAGAAGAAGAACTGGAACTGGAAGAGTTTGCGGACAATGTGTATCAGAATTTAATCTCGCCGCGGCTGGGTGCGTACGAAGCGGAAGGAGACCGTATTGCAATGATCTACTTGAAACGTGCCGGTTACGATCCGACGGCTCTTGGCACCGTGTTGCATCGAATCTATGAACCGCCTTCCGGAACGGATGATATTTTTGATGATAAATATATGAAGAAGGACGAAATGCATGAGCGTCTGGAGAAGATACAGGAAATCGTCCAGGATGAGGGATACCGCAGCAGAACCGACCGTCAATACCGCGAACGGTTCGAGCAGAACATGTCCGGGATTCGGTAATCAGCAGAGAAACAATAATTCACATTGGTATACACAGCATTCAACGAAATTCCGAGGTACTTATGATCCGCCACATCTCAATATTCATTCTGTTCGCAGTGTCCATTCTTTCCGCGCAGCAGGAAAAAAACATCTGGAAAGCAGAACTGGATGACGATATTAAAAAAATGCAGCCGATACAGAACGGGAAATATCTCTTCCTCTGGTCTGATGAGTACGCCTGGCTGTTTGAAAATGCAACCGGAAAAAAGATATGGAGCGTTGAGATCGAAGAGTACAGCGATAAGGCGGTCCATCAGGTGGTGAACGATTCGCTGTATCTTGTCGCTAACGAGGATACGCTGGTGTGCTATCATATGCTGCAGAATTCCATCCTGTGGAAAAAGTCGTACCGGGGAATTGAGCAGGATCAATTCAGCGGAGTGAAGGTCGTGGATACACTCCTGGTCCTCTCCTATACAAAATCGGATATCGGCGCATCATTACTTGACGGCACGGAAGCATGGCGCATGCCCATCGCACATCAGTCTTCGCTGATCGAAGAGGGGACGGTCAACTCCATTGTATTGGAGCGGTTAGGAAAATATATAGTTTTTACAGAAAATGATGAATGCGTGTTGCTGTCACTGGAAAACGGCAAAAAACTTTTGTCCCTTCCATTGTCCGAACCGAACAGCGACCTGATTAAACAGCACCGGGCCTGGTATTACATCAGCGACGATCAAAAATTCGCCGCATTTGTTTTCAATACCAACTATATCGTTATCGATATCGAACAGAATAAAATGATCGCTCAGATGCCGGTGAAAATCTCCGATCAGTTTAATGTCCTTATGCCGACTGCCGTCGGATGTGCCGCGATCTCGAAGGATAAATTGGTTCATTCAAATTTCATCACTGCGAAAACATCCGTTATCCCGATCGAGGCAGAAAAAATCCGGAATATCATTGTTGCACAGACCGATTCCACTGCGGTGATGATTGTTGGACTGGAGGACAATATTCTCGGATGGAATCTGGATATCGGGAAAATGCTATGGAAGACAGCGCTGAAATTTCAACCGGCAAACGGATTCATCCATCAATTCGTGAGACAGGATTCTTCCAATGTCATCGTTACATATCTGGATCCGAGCAACGATTTAAAATTATATCTCATGTCCATCGATGCCCTGTCCGGGAAGATTAATTACCGGACGTTCATTGCCCATGCCGATGAATCATTGCCGAAGCGGCAATTACCCCTTCCTGCCATTCCGATCGTTACCGGCAGTACTTCCATTGGATTCGGTTTTGAACAAATCGGTTTTGACTACCAGGTCACCGTGGAAGATACCACAGCGAAATTCATCATTAGGACGAACGCGGAAATGATTGAACCGAACACGGAGAAGGTGGGAGGAGAAGGATTGGTGCTGGTCGATCTGCGAACGGGTGTGGTAACGGCGAAGAATTATTTGAAGGTTGCCGACGCTATGTCATTCGAAGGAGGGCTTTCGTCCATTGCAAAACCCCTCACCGCAGGGGGATTAATCATGCTGCCGGGAAATAAGAATCTTATTGCGCTGGATGCCGCCACCGGTGCCGTTCGATGGAAACTCGGCGAACTGGACTTGAACAAGACATTCATCTTTGATATGGCGATGATTGATACCGTCCTGTACGTGAGAACCGGCGGATTCCAGCAGGAGTATACGTACGATGCGAAAAAAGATAAAGTCAGTGACAAAAAGAAATGGGAAGAGGATGATTATGCCTTAATCGCAGTTGATACTTCAGTTGGGAAAGTGCTCTGGACCAGAAGTCTTGAATCGGATCCGGGCAGAATCTTTCATGATTATTCCATTGCAAACTATACAAGGGAGAATACAGTTCTCTTTTATAGCGATGAAAAATTCCTTTATTCGCTTGCACTCGACCCGGTTCGCAAAGGGATGCTCACCTGGAAATTTGAGTTTTCGGACAGCGGTATCGGTACGATGGATTTTTCCGATCTCTATCAGCAAACCACACACTGGAGCGTCGAGAACACCATGCATCCGATTTATTCCGATCTGAAACGGGGAGAGATCTTCCCGTACAAATACACGGTTGCGGCGGGGGAAACGCTGGTCACTTCCATGTCCAAAGTGCTCTATTGCGATTATAACAAGGCGGCCGACTTTCTGGTTATTTTCGGTGAGGACGGATTGGCAGCGATCAATCCTTCCAATGGAAAAATAGCATGGTATTATGAATGGGATTATTCTGCAAAAGCAGTCCACCATCGTCCTGTGCAGCTGAAAGAAAATATCTTTTACGCGGTGGACGGCCTCGCCGTAGTGTTGAATCTGCACAACGGCGCCGTCGTTGCGCAAACAAAATTGGATAAGAGTAATGCGGTGTTCGTCATGCCAGACCAGTCATCCGTTATCGCTATTGACAAGGATGAAGTGACCGGAATCGTTATTCCGTAATTGGAGAGACATTATGAAACAGTTTAAACCGATTCTTTGTGCACTACTGTTCTTCTCGTTCTCCGTACAGGCTCAAGATCCGTCCGAATCGGACGAATTTGAAAAATTCAAAAAGGAACAGCAACAGGGAGTCCGACAGGAGGATGAATCGTTCCGCAATTATCGTGCAGAGGTGACGAAACAATTCGACGAATACACTGCAGAACAGGAACGGTTGTTCAAGGAATACGCTGGACAGATCGAACAGAAGTGGGGAAAAAAACAGGTCCGAACAAGTACCCGGAAAGAGTATGTTTCGTATGATCCCAATTACGGCTCCCGCAAATCCATTAATTACGAAGAGGGGAATGCAACCGTGGAGATTCTTGTAACCGAAGCGGAAGCAAAGGATCCTTCGTTTGTGCAGGCAAAACTGAAAGAACAGATCGCTGCGCTTGCGGTCTCCAAAGGGGGGACAGATCCGTTAGAAGTACAAAGCGGTATTCCGCCGGATACAAAGCCGATTATTTCCGGACAGCTTGCAGCTTCCGATGGTATGCCGGTAACGCAACAGAATGCGGCACGCTTCGCTGATGAAACCATAAAGAAAGCAGAGATCGAACAGGAAACGGTGACGGGGAAGGACGGGATCAAACGGGTAGTGATCGGCGTTCAAATGCCGCTGGTGCCGAACCATGTAAAGAAACGGGCGGAGGAATTCCGCGGAAACGTAAAACAGGAATCCGAACGATTCGGGATCGATGGTACCTTGGTGTATGCAATTATGCACACGGAAAGTTATTTTAATCCCAAAGCGAGATCTCCCGTGCCGGCATTTGGATTAATGCAATTGGTGCCGAAGTCCGGCGCACGCGATGCATTCTTCTTCGCCCATAAAAAAGATTCTTTGGTGACGGGAGAATATTTGTTTATCTCCGGAAATAATATTGAACTCGGGACAGCATACCTTACGAAATTACTGACAGTCGATTTCCGGGGAGTAAAGGATCCGAAAAGCAGAATCTATTGCGCAATATCGGCATACAATACGGGACCGGGAAATGTGGCCAAAGCGTTTACGGGAAAAAGGAATGTCGTGCAGGCACTGCCGAAGATCAATGCGCTCTCATCAGAAGGCGTATTCGAACATCTGAAAAAAAATCTGCCGTTCGAAGAAACACGATCCTATGTGGTGAAGGTCAGTGAACGGATGGGAATGTATACAGAGTGGAGCCGGTAAAGAGCAATTGATAAATGATAATGGATAATGAAAGTCTTCGCTTAAAAACACAATGGTTTCCTTATGAAAAAAATACTCTTCGCCATCCTCTTTTCGTCGTTACTCTTTTCTCAAGGGAAAAAACCGGAATGGGTGGAAAAGCGTCCGAACATCGCGGGTTACTATCTCGGCATAGGTGCAACGGCAAAGAACGGAACAGCCGGCGAATATCATCAGCGGGCAAAAGATGCCGCGTTGAATGATATTGCGCAGCAGATTATCGTCTCCATTGATGCGACGCAGAAAAGTCAATTAACCGAAACGCTGGGAGAATTCAGCCAGGAATACCAGTCCGAAATTCAGACCTCTACAATAGCAGATCTTGAAGGTGTGGAATCAGTTGATACCTGGGACGATTCTGATCAATATTGGGTCTATTTTCGTTTATCCATTACGGAATATAAGAGGATCCAGGCGGAGAAACTCCGCAAAGCAACGGCGTTGGCGTTGGATTTCTTCACCAAAGCGAAGTCATTCGAAAAATCAGGAAACACCGGAGATGCGCTGCAGACGTATTTGCAGGCGCTTGGCGCCGCGGAGAAATTTCTTGGCGAGACTATGGAAGTGCAATTCGGCGCCGGGAAAATCTATTTAGTGAACGAGATCTTTTCATCTATTCAAACTGTTTTGAGCAGTGTTGAACTGAAATCCAAGAATAGCAAGTTCGATGCACAACTTGGGAAACCACTCCGCACTCCACTGGAAGTGATGGTGATAAACAGTGTTTCTTCCGCTCCTATTCAAAATTTCCCGATCCGGTTCTCATTCATCCGGGGGAGCGGTGACATCGTATCCTCCGCCCGATCGGATAAAAACGGAACTGCTTCAACGCAGATCGCCAAAGTTACCTCCTCTGAAAAACTACAATTGATCAAAGCAGAAGCTGATCCTTCAGCATTTCTTGGAGCGACCGGATCGCGGTTGATTGCAACACTTATGAAACGGTTCACACTTCCGTTTGTCCGTTTTACAATGAATGTTGTTTCGTTGACGATCGCATTCGAAACGGAAGAATCGCTGCTTGGTAATCCATTGAAACTTCCCCGGATCGAGCCGTTGTTGAAAAATACACTTTCCATGGAAGGATTTTCGTTTGTGGACGATCCGTCCAAAGCCAATATCCTTATCTCCGTAAAAGCGAACGGACGGGACGGAGGATCATACAGCGGACTCCATTCCGTGTATGTGGATGCGAACATCTCGGTGACAGATTTGAACTCCGGTGAGGAGATTTACAAGACCTCCTACAACAATGTAAAGGGTGTCAGCGTGTCGACGGAAAAAGCGGGAATGAAAGCGTATGACGAAATCGCTGTCGATTTGCAGAAAAAGGTCATTCCGGTAATTCTTGAGCAGTTGAAAAAGTAATACCACCGAAGAATTTTCTATCTGTCCGGACCGTCGCAAGACCGTCCATCAAAAAATTAAACCTATGGATATAACGGTATTAGGATTAGCAATTGCTCCCGGGGTCGCCATTGCCGTCTATGTCTATTTTCGGGACAAATATGAGAAAGAACCTCTTTCGCTCCTTCTGATGACATTCATTGCCGGGATCGCCGTCGTAATACCTGCTGCAACAATGGAAACAGTATTGTTCAATATCTTCCCGCTGGAAAACAGTTTGTTACTTCATACAGCAGTGAATAATTTCATCTTCGTCGGCTTCACGGAGGAATTCTGCAAATACCTCTGCCTGCTCATCATCGTATATCCAAAAAAGGAATTCAACGAACCGTTCGACGGAATCACCTATGCCGTTATGATCTCCATGGGATTTGCCACCGCAGAGAATATCCTCTATGCGATGAACGGAGGATTGCAGACCGCTGTGCTTCGGATATTCACTGCAGTACCGGCGCATGCCTCCTTTGCGGTCCTGATGGGATACTTTGTCGGATTGTCCAAATTCCGAAATCACCATACGCCATTCTTGTTCTTGGGGTTGTTCTCGGCAACGATTTTTCACGGGGCGTATGATTTCTTTCTTTCCATCGACAATGTCGGGTTGATCGCGCTTGGGGCACTGGTTTCACTAATCGTCGGACTCCGGCTGTCATTCAAAGCGATGAAAATTTTGAATGAAAATTCACCGTTCCGTTATTCAACAATTATGCTCCGGCAAAAACCATCAGAACTCCCATGAAAACTCTTTTCATCGTTCTTTTTTCGATCCCTTTTTTTCTTTCAGCACAGATAAAAGTCAAATATACGGATGTATTTGAAGAGCTCGATTCCGGCTTATTAACGCTGCGGTTCTTTAATGCTGTAACGGGAATTCCCTTAACAGGCGGCATGGTGGAGATCGATTCGATCGGAAGTTTTGAGACGGACGAAGAAGGGAAGATGCTTTTTCCCGCTCCCACAGGGAACGGACTCTATCGTGCTGTCGTTCGTGCAGATGGATATATCCCGACTGAGTTTCCGGTAGAAATCATGGCGGGAACACTCTTCTTCAATCGCATTTCTGTTTCGCCAAAGCTCGACCTGAAATCAGTCCGCATCGTGCTGGATTGGGACAAAGCCCCGCTCGATCTGGATGCGCACTTCCAAAAATCAAGCGGCGACGGATACCATATATCGTACCGCAACATGAAAGTGCTCGCAGATGGTACAGGGAAACTGGACATTGATGCAATGCAGGGATATGGACCTGAAACGATCACGGTGAATGAGATCTCGACTGCATCCATTTATTCTTATTCTGTTCGTGATTACTCAAACAGGAATGCGAATCATTCCGGTGCGCTTTCCGAATCCAAAGGTACGGTCAAAGTGTATGCCGATGGACGACTTTTAAAAGTCTTTCAAGTCCCCCGCAAAAAAGAGGGGACTGTCTGGAACGTATTCACTATAGAACAAGGGGCGATTCGTGAGGTGCATCAACTTACCTCGAATTGATCGGATGGCATCTTTCTTTTCGTTCTGAAACTCTCTATATTCATGCAATTATTTCTGACTTTGTAGCTCACTGTGTTCATGTTTTCATTATCATATTATAGGAGGTATTATGCAGATTCTGAAATCCTTATTCGCAACAGCGCTTGTGGCGGTGTTGTTTGTTGGCTGCGGCGGCGGAAGTGAACCATTACAAAAAACGGATACCGGCGACGTTCCGGATTGGTATGTCAGCCCGCCATCCGATCCGAACTATCTGTATGCGGTGAATACATCCACTTCCAAGGATATGCAGATTGCAGTGGACAAAGCAACACAGGCGGCTCGCACTGAACTCGGCCGTCAGGTAGAAGTAAAAGTGAATGCGCTGCAGAAACGCTTCACGGAAGAGACCGGCATCGGCGATGACGCACAATTACTGGATCAATTCACCCAGGCATCGAAAACCGTTGTCTCCACGAGTTTGAGCGGCTCCACTGAAAAACAAAAAAAGATTCTGAAAGATGGTAACAACTGGCGCGCGTACGTGTTGGTAGGATATCCGCTCGGCGCAGCACAGGAAGCACTTCGCGAACAGATTAAAAAGAATGAACAGCTCTATACGAAGTTCCGTGCATCGCAAACCTACAAGGAACTGGACGAAGAAGTTCAGAAATACGAGCAGTCTAAAAAGGGGGAGTAAAACTTTCCCGCTTATTGTCCATAACGCCGTCGGAACTTTCTCCGATGGCGTTTCTATTTTGAAGGATCCATGAAATTCATCGTTTTGCTCATCTCGCTCTGCAGTGCCGCGCTGGCACAGGAATATCCCCGATGGTTCCTGCAACAGGACAAACTTCCGTGCCGTCCCAATGCGGTTATGGTAATGCAGGCGCCTTCGCTGCAAAAGGAATATGCTGTTGAGCTCGCATTCAGAAGCGGCTGCGAACTGGCGGCAAAGTACACTGCCGTCCGTGTGAACGGAGGACAGACCTTCTGGACGACCGAAGCGGGTGTCCATTCCATGGGTGCGCATTACAGTGAAGTATTTGATTCTTCGCTGATCGAGCAATATCAATCCACTCTGAAAATCATCGATACTTTTATCGACAGGAATAAGCTGATCGTTCTTGTCGGCGACTCCGTTTCCTGCGCATTGGATGATGCGATGAGATCATTTGTCCGCATCGAAGATGTACCGCAGCCGTCGTGGGTAGAAACACTCCCATCAGCGGAGGGATTTTATTTCGCTGTTGGAACATCGGAAGAATATTATACTGAAGTCAGTTCCTGGCAGCGTGCAGAGCAGAATGCGGTGCTCGCGCTTGCACGGACCACTCACACTAAAGTCGTCTCTGTTCAAAAAAAATCTGCCGTCGAATCGCAGGATCTTTTCAACGAAGAGGTGGATGTACAATTAAAGAGTGTGGAAATCTCCGAGCGATGGAGAGATGCACAAAAGAAGATATTCTACATACTTGCCCGCACCAAAAAATAATTCTCCTATAAAACAACTCTGCTGCCAAACGTCACACTTCCACAGGGCACGATACCTTATTGTCTGGATACCATGCCTGAGCGATTTCACCCAATAAATGAGAGCTTTTTAATAACTTATTAAGAGCAATCTAACTATTGTTTTCTTGCTAACTGGTAGGTAGTTCGATAGATTGCATACAGAAATTAAACCGCAAAGAGACTTATGGGATCATCAAAAGTAATAATGCTATCCGGAGTATACCTGATGTTGGGGATGTACAACGTTAGCTTTTATCAAGCAGATCGCTTGAACAGCACAGCCGTTGAAGCGGTTGCCAATGCTGTCCAGGCCGAGCAGCTTGCCCGTACCGGTATCTCTATCGCGGTGACAACCATGGCTGATGATGTTTCGAAGAATACTTTGGGACAGCAAACGGTATCGTTCACCAATGGGACGATCACTTATCAGGCATGGATCCTCTCAGGAACGCAATCAAAAGTTACATCCACCGGCACGTTCAATGGCAAAACGGTCACAATGAAGGCCGTAGTCAGCTTTGAACGAAACCGATGGAGAGTGCTTCGTTCCTATGTGATTCCGTCACCGGACACCGTCAGCTAACACCCAGCGACGAAACATTTTCCTCCTCTTTTCCATCTCCATTTCAGTGCTGTGTTGTGACTAAAATACTCTGGTCATTGAACATTGGCTCTCGAAGAGACGGGTAAAAAAATATCATTTTATCCTTTGCCTCTTTACGTTTCTGCGTCCCCGTTTATTCTCTCGTTGGTAATTCAATCCGGAAACAACACCTTTCCCTCTGCTTCTTTAGCGTGATCTCAATCAGATCGTCCATCATTTCCATCAATAGCGCTTGAAAGCGAGAAAGTATTTCTCTACTTTCAGTGTGCCCCAGGGGAATATGACTGAAAACTCTAAAAAACGAATCTTGGTTGTGGATGATACGGATGGAATCCGTGTCATGGTTGCACAATTGCTCGAGTCTGCCGGATATGAAGTGGACTCCGCCGAGGATGGACAGAAATGTTTGGACAAGGTTAGCCTCTTTCATCCAGACCTGATCCTTTTAGATATCATGATGCCGGTGATCCATGGAATCGATGTGCTGAAACGATTAAAAGGGGATGCGGCCACTGCCGAAATCGGCGTGATTATGTGCTCGGGAAAAGATTTCAAACCGGATAAGGATTTGACTATCCGTCACGGTGCGTTTGCATTCATCACCAAACCGTTTTCTTTTGATGAACTGCTGGTGACTGTTGAAGGATATTTTGACGGATCGATAAAACCAGCGTCGATTCTTCCATCCGTTACAGCGCCGCTGCAGGAGTATCCTTCCGTACTTGAACAGTCCACACCATATATGCGATTTTGGGGAACACGCGGTTCCATTCCTGTCAGCGGACCGGCATTCGATCATTATGGCGGCAACACACCGTGTTTGGAAATTAATGTGGACGGCATGACGGTGATCGTCGACGCCGGAACCGGAATCCGGGAACTTGGCAACAGACTGAAAGCAGAACCGCCGCGGCCGCTTCATCTTTTCATCGGACACACACATTGGGATCATATCCAGGGATTCCCGTTCTTCGTCCCCGCCTATCAACCGGGAACATCGCTTACCGTGTACGGCGCTTCGGGTTTCGGGAAAGATCTCAAATCGATCTTCAGCGGTCAGTTGGACTCGGATTATTTCCCGGTACAGCTGCAGGATCTTTCCAGTTCGATTATTTTCAATGATCTGAAGGAAAATCCGGTGGTAATCGGCAACTTCACAATGTATTGGTGCTACGTTCATCATCAGGGCGCTGCGGTGGGATTTAAATTCACGATGAGCGGAAAGACGATCGTTTATATGACTGACAATGAATTCTTGAAAGGATATCACGGCGTCCCTGACGTTGCACAAATTCCGCACGAAATGTTGGTGGTCTATAATGAACTGATCGATTTCATTTCCGGTGCTGATATTCTCATCACCGAAGCACAGTATATGGATGATGAATATCATTACAAGATTGGCTGGGGACATACTTCCGTTTCCAATGCCTGCCTGCTTTGCAAAATGGCGAAAGTGAAACAGTGGATCGTAACACATCACGACCCGATGCATTCGGATGAATTTCTGGACAAGAAACTGTTAACGACTCGTCAGATCCTCAAGTCCATCGATTATCCAATTCCTGTCTCATTCGCCGCAGACGGACAGACCGAATACTTCTAGTGCCATTTCTCATAAGTCTTCTTATCTATAGATTGATCATCCTGAGCAAGTGCTGCACGCACTGAAGGATGTTCCAATTCAATATTTCTTTTGAGAAAGAGCACTGGCATAAAAAGCAAAAAACGGAAGTGGATATTGAGTGGAGCAAGGATTTTTTTGATTTTAAACTAAGCTCTGTTTAAAAAACTCTGCGATCACATTGCACCCACGATTGCATACGATTGATTTTCCACGAAATATTTACATGATATGTGAATATTAGTTACCGTATGAACAGTGAACTTACCATTGATGGTATTCCCATCACCGTTACGCGGAAGAACATCCGCACGCTCCGTCTCACCGTTCGTCCTCCGCATGGCCGAGTCAGCCTCTCAGCTCCGTTTATTATGGATTCGGAAACGATCCGGCGGTTTGCTGCCTCTAAAATTGAATGGATTAAGCGATATCAAACCATCATTCAACGCCGTCCTTGGATTCCTCCTTTGCAGTATACCGATGGAGAAGGGCATATATTTCTGGGAAGAACGTATCGTCTGGAAGTCATCGAAAGAAAAGGGAAACCGAAAGTTGTAAGAATTGACAAAAGTGATGTCGAGAAAAATAATTTGGATTCCTCCTTCCGCCAAGAAACGCTTGCATTCGGAATGGCAAATAATATCGTGAAGGGGAATTTGCCTTCGGAGGCAGAAAATCGAATTGCCATGTATGTGCGGCCGAAAACAGGGAAAAAGAAACGCGAAGCGCTGTTGGATAAGTGGTATCGTCAACAGTTAAAAGAGATTGTACCAACGTTTATCGCTCACTATGAACCGATGATGAATGTGTCAGTGAACAGTTGGGGAATCAAAAAGATGAAAACTAAGTGGGGAACATGCAATATCACTAAACGAAGGATCTGGCTGAACCTGGAGTTGGCGAAACATCCGATTGAGTTTGTAGAAGAGGTGGTTGTGCACGAGATGGTGCATTTGCTTGAGAGAAAACACAACAAGCGATTCAAACTGTTGTTAGGAGAATATTTGACGAAGAGCAATGGACAATTGATAATGGATAGTGATGGATGATGAAAGTTCAATAATATCAGTTTGAAATGATATTAATTACGGAACAATCAACAGTAATAATTCAACATTTATAGGTCATCATTTATCAT